>Ga0351947_1017_pt1 | contig 19690 bp, 20 predicted proteins | sample BONcelT113001G13_FD_205815 | JGI IMG/M metagenome (GOLD analysis project Ga0351947, IMG submission 205815) | Enriched cells from coal bed in the Powder River Basin, Montana, United States - BONCAT cells T11 rep3 HSBNCT.T11.300.1.G13 ...
ACCTTTGTAACATTATTGTTACTTATAATTATACTCTTATCTTCACCAGAATTTGAGGCTATAAGGTCAAGAATATTGAGAAGTTTTCTTGCATCACCACCTGAAAACCTAAAGAGGGCTTCTTTCTCTTTAACTACAACCTTTCTTGACTTAAGAATAGGGTCAGTTGTGATTGCTCTCTGAAGCAATTTATCAAGATCCTTTACCTCAAGGCTCTTTAGGATATAGACCTGACAACGCGAGAGCAGGGGAGTTATCACCTCAAAAGAGGGATTTTCGGTTGTAGCACCTATTAAAACAAGGGTACCATCTTCGACGGCTCCCAAAAGGGCATCCTGCTGAGTTTTACTAAAGCGGTGAATCTCGTCAATGAAAAGTATGGGCCTTGCTTTGGCAAATATTGAACTTGAACGTGATTTGTTAATTATTTCCCTAAGATCTTTTACTCCCGAACTAATTGCAGACAAAATATAAAAAGGACGTTCAAGTTGATTTGCAATAATTCTCGCCAATGTTGTTTTACCAACACCCGGAGGACCCCAAAGTATAAAAGAGGAGATATTCCCTGACTCAATCATTTTTCTGAGCACAGAACCCTCACCAACCAAATGTTCCTGACCTGCGTACTCTTTTAGAGACTTTGGTCTCATTCTCTCCGGGAGGGGTCTTGCGTCAGGGCTATTTAACATAATATAAATTGTATTAATTATCTCGTTTTCTGAGCTGTTTGATTATCCGAGAGATAACATTCTCTATAGATTGATCAGGCTCAATGATGTTATAATCCTCCCAGAAGTTCTCATCGGTAAAATCATTCACCTTTGCGGACATTATATCGCGGGCACGTACTCTGTTTTCCGGATCAATCCTGCGTTCCAAATGGGACATGTTGGTCACTGCAATTTCTGAACCAATTGTATAAACACTGCGGAACCATTTTTTATCCCACTTGGCGTTAAACTTAACTTCGGTCCTGGAATAGTCAAAATGCCACATGCCGGCAACCTCTTTGTAATTGACAAGATAATTTGCGCTGATAACATCCATCTTTAATGTTGGCGGCTTTTTGCGAATAAAATATGAGTTTGCCTGAGGCCTTCCCTCTACGTTCATTGCAAACTCAACTCTGCCCACAGCAAGTGACTCTGACTCAATGTACAGTTTGCCTCTGAAATATACATCCGGAAGGTTGGCATTTTCATTGAAGTTAATCACATAGAAGAACTTATTGTCAATTGTAACAGGTTCTGCCATTGTGAATGAGTAGATTTTATCCAGAAGCATCAGGTCTGTTCCAAGGAAAAGATCTTTCATAATATCAAGACTTAGAGACGAATTAGCCCCTCCCTGATATTTAACCAGCAGTGTGTCAATACGATTCATGTCATAACTGCCACGAGCCTTGTAGATTCCGATCTGATCTGCCCTATAGCTGTTATAAGGAGCCTTGTTAATGTCAAGAACTGCTTCATTTATTGAAACATAGTTACTCCCCTTTCTGATCATCTCTCTGTAGAAGGCGGTCATCTGTACAGGTTTGGCAGTATAGTTCTCCCCTACCCTTGCGAAAGCCATTTTTACGATAGAGGTGGCATCCTGTGGCCGGACAGTAATTGGTCTTAGAGTTACAACAGACTGTTCCATAGGAATTAAGAGTTCACCTCTTTGGAAGTCTTTTACAGAAATTCTTCTGGATTTATACCCGAGATATGAGATCTGAACCGTGTCTGCAGTGACGTGTGCAGGAATTTTTAAAACGAACACACCCTCTGAGTTGGTCACATTACTAATATTGGTAGATAGCAGCTGAATTGAGGCAAAGCTGAGGGCCCGTCTTGTAGAGGCATCCTGAACCTTGCCCGTTATTGAATTGAAATCCTGACCCAGGCTCACTCCCGCGAGCATAATCAGTGAAACGAGCGTTAACCAATTTTTTTTCATAACCGTTTTTGTTATGGTTTACTTGCGAATTTACAATTTTTATACTATATTATAAACGATTGAGATTAAAAAAGGTTAATTTCGCGCTCTAATAATTACACCAATGGGAAGAAGAGACAGAGAGTTATTTCAAAATATAGAGATTGAGACAGTTGCAGCGGAAGGAAAATCGCTTGCCCACGTAAACGGCAAAGTAATATTTGTACCGTTTGCAGTTCCCGGAGATGTTGTGGATATTCAGGTTAAGATCAAAAGAAAGGGTTATATGGAGGGTTTTGTAACAAACATGATAAAACCCTCACCGGATAGAATTGAGCCTTTTTGCAGCCATTTTGGGGTATGTGGCGGGTGTAAATGGCAATCTCTGCCCTATTCAACGCAGCTTAAGTTTAAACAGCAGCAGGTAACAGATCAACTTACCCGTATTGGGCACCTAAAACTTCCCGAAATTACACCCATTCTGGGTTCAGAAAATGAGCAGTATTACAGGAATAAGCTTGAATTCACCTTCTCTTCCAAACGTTGGATAGAGAGCCTCACCGAAGCAGAAAACCTGCCGGCAGAGCAGCGAACAGGTCTTGGGTTTCACATAGCGGGGCTTTTCGATAAGGTTCTGGATATAAACCACTGCTACCTTCAACCATCTCCCTCAAATGAGATAAGGCTGTTTGTCAAGGAGTTTGCAATTAAAAATGGTCTGACATTCTTTGATCTGAGAGAGCAAACAGGTTTTTTGCGCACAATGGTGGTTAGAACTACATCTACAAGTGAGGTTATGGTCATAATGGTATTCGCAAACGAGAATAAAGATGACAGAGAAGGGCTTTTGAATGCACTTAGAGATAATTTTCCTGCAATAACATCACTTAACTGGGTGATAAACGGCAAGAAAAACGACTCAATTGCAGATCTCGAATGCTACAACTACTCAGGAATGCCTTATATAACAGAAAAGATGGAGGATCTATCATTCAGGATTGGCCCCAAATCATTTTACCAAACAAATTCTGAGCAGGCATACCGCCTCTACTCCATTGTAAGGGATTTTGCAGATCTTAAGGGCAACGAAACACTCTATGACCTCTATACCGGAACCGGAACAATAGCGCTGTTTCTTGCGCATAGCGTGGCAAAGGTTGTTGGAATTGAATATGTAGCAGAGGCAATTGAAGATGCCAAGGTAAATGCGGCCGAAAACTATATTCAAAACTGCAGCTTTTTTGCCGGAGATATGAAGGATATGCTCTCTCCTGAGTTCATTGAACAGAACGGCAAACCGGATGTTGTTGTACTTGACCCTCCAAGGGCAGGAATACACCCCGATGTTGCAAAGGTTATTGCAGAAGCAGCTCCGGAAAAAATTGTTTATGTGAGCTGTAACCCTGCAACCCAGGCGAGAGATATTGCTTTGCTGGGAGATAATTATGAGATAAAAAGGGTTCAGCCGGTAGATATGTTCCCTCATACTCACCATCTGGAAAATGTTGTACTTCTGGTAAAAAAGGGTTAATTTAACCGTGTAATTTACAGTACGATGAACGAAAATAATATAGATACAATCTGTGCACTCTCAACTGTACAGGGAAGAAGTGCAATAGCAGTCATAAGGGTTAGCGGCCCACAAGCCATTGATATTACTGGCAAATTATTTAAACCTAAAAAGGGCAAACCACTATCTGAGACACAGGGCTACAGGCTCCGCTTTGGAACCATCTGTGCAGAAGATAGAGTGATTGACGAGGTTTTGGTCTCGGTTTTCCATTCGCCGGACTCATATACAGGTGAAAATATGGCAGAAATCTCTTGCCACGGTTCATTTTATATTCAGCAGGAGATACTGATGCTGCTTCTCAACAACGGAGCCAGGCTTGCAAAAGCAGGAGAGTTCTCACAAAGAGCATTTCTAAATGGCAAGATGGACCTTGCACAGGCAGAGGCCGTTGCCGACCTTATTGCCTCTGAAAATGAAGCTTCACACAGGGTTGCTCTTCAGCAAATGAAAGGCGGCTTTTCAAAAGAGCTTTCTCAGATGCGCACCTCTCTGCTTGAAATTGTATCACTAATGGAGCTGGAGCTTGACTTTGCCGAGGAGGATGTGGAGTTTGCTGACAGGGCCAGGTTGAAGTCACTCCTGGAGAGTGTAACCGCTCATATTTCAAAACTAATTGACTCGTTCAGGCTGGGCAATGTTATCAAGAACGGAATTCCTGTAGCTATTGCTGGGGCCACAAACACAGGTAAAAGTACCCTTTTGAATCTTCTGCTTGGCGAAGAGAGAGCTATAGTCTCTGATATTCATGGCACTACAAGAGATTACATAGAGGGACAGATGAACATAAACGGAGTTGGTTTTCGCTTTATTGACACTGCAGGAATAAGAGAAACTCACGAAACAATTGAGATGATAGGCATAGAGCGCACTTATGAAAAGATAAGGGGCGCATCTGTTATTATACTTATGCTGGATGCCGAAAGACCTGAATTTTTCGCCCAGAGCATCTCTCAACTTGCTACAACAGCAGATTGCCAGAATCAGAAAGTTATTGTTCTCCTCAATAAAACTGACCGAATATTGGACATGCTGTATGACAGCAATTTAAACTCTCCAACAGTATATGGAAGTGCATTTGACTCAATGTCGGGAGAAGATTCACAAACAAGGTATTACGACAAAATCATAACCGACTTTACAACTGAAATTCACTCTCTTTGCACTGAAAACAAAATTGAACCTGTAGCAGTTGTACCTATCTCTGCAAAGGCAATGGATGGAATTGACCTTTTAAAAGAGGCACTCCTTGAATGTCGTATCGACACCTCAGAAGACTCCTACTCTACCCTTGTGACAAACATCAGGCACTTTGAGGCGCTAAAAGATTCAAAAACAGCTTTATTAAGAGTCTCAGATGGCCTTAATGATGCAATCCCAACCGACCTCCTTACCCAGGATATTAGAGAGGCCCTCTTTCACATAGGAGAAATTGTAGGCGAAATAAATACAGAGGAGATTCTTGGCAATATTTTCAGTAAATTTTGCATTGGCAAATAGGAAAACAGATTAAATTGGTCTTTATGAATATCCCATATTTTTCAGAGCTTAGTAAACTTGCCGATATGATACTTTATAACGGCAGGCTATTGTATGTCATTCCTAATCTTGGAGTTGACATAGGGTTTGGAGATAACACGGTGGAGCAGGTTTGCAATGAAAGGGGTGTTTCTGCGCCACTGTTTCTTGTGGTTTGCAACACATATACCTTTGACGACTACAGCCCATCCGGCGATTTATTATCAAGGATAAATCCTTCAGATATAATCGGATACTTGAGATCGACACATCAGGATTACATAGAAAAGAGGTTACCTGACATTACAGGCAGACTAATGGAGATGGTAGATCATTGCCTGGTCGAAAACGGTGATATGCTTATTAAATTTTGCGATTCGTATAGGAACGAGGTGCTAGAACATCTTGATTACGAAGAAAAATTTGTATTTCCATACCTGATACAGTACTGGGGCGAAACTGAAAACGGTAAGTTTGATATGCACTCTTATCATGATAACCATTCAGACATAGAGGCGGCACTGAACGACCTAAAAAGTATAATAATCAAATATCTCCCCACTGAATGTACTATAGAAAAATGCCGTGAAATTCTTGACCGGCTTTTTATGTTCGAGTACGACATGCGCAAACATGCAGGGTTCGAAGAATTGATAATAAACCATATCGGTAATGAGAGATAACAGACGGCTAGCTATTTTTGAACCCTCTTCCGTTATAAGGCGTGGGTTAAAAAATCTGCTCGAACAACGGGGGGGATTCGATGTGGTTTATGATGGAGAGCGCCTGAGGCCAGAAATTCTCAAAAACAGAGAGATTGACACAGTTCTTCTTAATGCATCGCTTGTAGCTTACAACCCATTATCCAGCATTTCGCAGCTTAGAGAAATTAGTAGCTGCAAAACCATGATAGCCATTGTATCGCAGCACCTAAAGCAAAGTTTATTGGATGAATTTGATGCCGTTATTGATATTCTTCAATCAGAGGACCAGATTATTGAAATCTTGCAAAATATTCTTAACAGAGAAATCAAGGCGGACTCCACCCACAATCAAGAACTTTCCGATCGTGAAAAAGAGGTTCTTATTCAGCTTGCAAAGGGATTGACAAATAAAGAGATAGCAGATATACTAAATATCTCTGTACACACTGTAGTATCTCATCGAAAAAACATTGTTCAGAAGACCTCAATAAGAACTGTTTCGGGTTTGACGCTTTATGCCTATTTCAATAAACTCACCTCTCCCGGTGATGTTAATCCCTAACCTAAGGGAGAAAGTATCCAAAAAACCCCTATTTCATGGGATTGTGAGGCTATAACTAAGTCTCTAATTTTGCACCGAAAAATATATAATAAATATGAGTGCAAAATTTAAAACCTTAATCTTAACCCTTATATTCATAGCCGTAGGCTTAATGTCAGCAACGGCTCAGTCAACCGAAAGTTATGCTCAGAAACTTGAGCAGGAACGAGAGAAACGCTTCAGTATTGGCGGATACGGACAGCTCGACTACAATCAACAGATCTCTTCATCAAAAAGCTATACAGGTAAGCTTGAGCCTCACCGAATTGTGTTGTTTTTAGGGTACCAGTTTTCTCCCAAAGTACACTTTGTTACGGAATTAGAGGTAGAGCACGGTAATGAAATATATGTAGAACAGGGCTACCTAAACCTCAGAATAAACAACAAATTGCAGTTCAGAGGAGGAGTTATGCTCATTCCTATGGGACTTACCAACGAATATCATGAACCTACAACTTATAACGGAGTTGAAAGACCAACCATTGCAACTATTATTGTTCCCACAACATGGCGTGAAATGGGTGCCGGAATTCACGGACGATTCGACGAAATTTCGTTAAACTATCAGGCATATCTCTTTACCGGGTTTAACGGATACGATACTCAGGCCAGATTAAGCGGAAAAGATGGCCTCCGTAAAGGGCGCCAAAAGGCAATAAACAGCTACGCCTCATCACCAAATGTTTCAGCAAAACTAAACTACTACGGCATTAACAATCTGAGTGTGGGGCTTGCAGGCTATTTCGGAAAGAGTCAGTCTAAACTTTTCGACGGACTTGACAAATCATCTGTCAACATGACAAGCAAAGCTGATTCATCGGTTGTGGATATTGCAATGGTTGGTCTGGATGCTCAATATCGAATAAAAGGATTAGATATCAGAGGAGAATATATTCACACATTTGTTGGTAACACAAATGAATACAACCTATACAACAAAAAGCAGAACGATCTGGGAAGCGAAATGCAAGGATGGTACCTTGAGGTTTCATATGATGTTCTTTACCCTAAACTCAAAGGAGAGAGAAAAATTGTTCCATTTGTAAGATATGAGAGTTATGACACACACTATAAGGTTTTGGGCATAACCCGCAACAAATCCTACAATTTTAATGAGCTCTTTGCCGGGATAGGTTACTCACCAATTGAAGGCGTTATGTTAAAAACTGACTTTCAATGGCGCATGAATCCACACGATAACTCTCTTAACAGTAAGTGGCTGAATATGGGAATAGGCCTTACCTTCTAAAATGTTTTAAAATGAGAAAGTATCTGTTTGCAGCCATTGCTCTTGTGCTTCTAAGTTCATTCACACCTTCAAAGAGTGAACTGAATATAGCAAAGGCAATAATCTCAAGAACTCTCTCTTCAGATGAGATAGATATAAAGCCTGAAGGAGAGCATTATGTGATAATCAACCAGTCAAAGCCGGTGGGGAAACTCTACTTTCGCCGGCTGAGACCCAAGGCTGAGACATTTACCTATTTTGTTGCCTTGGACGAAAATGGAGAGATAATCAAACTTCAAATTACCGACTATCCCTCTTCTTACGGCAGAAAGATTACACAACGCTCTTGGGTAGATAAATTCACAGGGAAAAAACCCGGAGCTCAAAATTTTGGAAAAGATGTGGATGCAATATCCGGAGGCACATTAAGTGTAAGGGCTTTGATAAATGATCTGAAAGCAATCACCTCAGAAAATTAAATTACTCTGCTCATGATACTTTTACCTATATTTATGGTTTGTAAGCAAAAATAAGCAAACATTATAAGCCATTAACTAAATGAACAATATAGTATCTAAGCTAAAGTATTTGATTAAGAGCAGAAAACACAAAAACAGTAAGCTGGTATATTATTTGCGCAATGGCTTCAGGTGGTATCTTATTCCTAGCATTGTAAGCCAGGCAAGGAAAAATTATCACCTGGCCATGTTTGAAAAGCTTGATAAGCAGGAAAAGAACTATGTGCTTGACAGAGTTGGTTATTATAATAAGCTCGTGGAGAACAACCACCCCTTTCCTATAAAGGGTATTGACGGTACAGAGCTTGTTCCGCTTAGTAGATTAAAGCGCAATGCCACTTTAAGTAATAGAAGAGTTGGTAGTATGTACTTCTTTGACACATATGAATATATAAGATATTTTAAAAAGGATAAACTTGCAAGTTTTCTTTTTGGAGATATTACATTCGTACCCGAGGTTCCTTCATTTGTAAAGAGTCGCCCAATTGAGGGCAACATTAGTTATTCTGTGCTGCTCAACCTTGACAAAAACAGACACTTTACATTTATCAAAGACAACCGCAGATTCAGGGAAAAACTTGATATGCTTATAGGAAGAGCTTTTGTTGACCAGCCTCACAGAGTGCGGTTCTGGGAGATGTATTTTGGCCACCCCTTGTGTGACCTTGGCAACATTAACAAAAAGCTTGTCTCCCACCCCGAATGGAGCGTTAAACCCATCACAATTGACCACCATCTGGACTACAAATATATCCTATGCCTCGAAGGCAACGATGTGGCAACAAATCTCAAATGGGTAATGTCTTCCAATTCCGTTGCCGTAATGCCTAGCCCGGTTTACGAAACCTGGTTCATGGAGGGAACTCTTATACCAAACTACCACTACATTGAGATAAAGCCCGATTTCTCAGATCTTGAAGAGAGGCTCAATTACTACACTGCCCACCCGGAAGAGTGTGAACAGATAATCCGGAACGCTCACACATACATCAAGCAATTTCAAAACTCCAAACGCGAGCGTTTGATTCATCTAATGGTTATTGAAAAGTACTTTAATATTCTTAAAGGAAATTATTATTGTCAATCTTAATGACAAATTAGATAATTTAAAATCAGGATTCAGTAAATTTGATTTTCTCCAGAATCAAATTCATTAATTATCATAATTTTACATCTTCTAAACTATTGCAATCATAAATATTATTTATGATATTGTTGCACTTTAGTGAAACTTATTATACCTTCGTAAATCAAAATCGTAATGAAAATCAGAGAGGCAATTTTCTTTAAGGATTATTTTGAAAAATTTTTCATCAGGCAATCTAAAAAAAACAAAGCAAAAATCATTTGGACAATTCAACTGATTGAAGAATTAGAGAGAGTACCTGAAAGTTACTTAAAGAAAATAGAATCAATGGATTGCCTATATGAGATTCGTGTAAAACAAGGTGGCAATATCTTAAGAATCTTTTGTTTTTTTGACTACGATAAGCTGATAATACTTGCAAATGGATTTCAAAAGAAAACACAGAAAACACCAAAAAAAGAGATCATAAAAGCACTCAAAATTATGGAGGAGTATAATAATGAAAAAGAATAAAAGAATAACTCTGGATGAGTTTAAAGAAAAACACTACGGTGTTATAGGATCAAAAAAGCGCGACGAGCTTGAAAGTGGTTACGAAAACTTCAAACTTGGTACTTTGCTGCTTGAAGCACGCCTTGAAAAGGGTATGACTCAAACGGAACTAGCAGAGAAAGTTGGCACAACAAAATCGTATATTTCTAAGATTGAAAATAATTTAAAAGAGGTTAGAATCTCCACCCTGCAGAAAATTGTCCATGCTGGTTTGGGCGGACAACTAGAATTATCAATTAAGCTATAAATTTAGGCGATTCACTATTTAACAAGTCATTGGAAAACAATGGTGTTGATCGGCTCAATATCTCTTTTTGAGCCGTTTTGCTTAATGAATTAAGTACCAAATCATACGATTGGTCAATCATCTCTTTTAGTATCTTTTCCGGCACATTACCCTCGATGAAAATTGAGCTCCAATGTACTTTGTTCAGATAGTAACCGGGAATAATATCAGGATATTTTTCCTGAACCTCAATGCCATATTCCGGAGTATGCTTTAATGAGACAATAGGCCTGCCATCTTTATAATTACCAACCATAGCAAACATCTTCCCTCCTATAAAATATCTCACTGCATCCCACTCCTCTTTGTAATCTTCAATTACGCCTTTCTTAGAAAGACAATGTTTTTGTATGAATTCGTACATGATTTAAATTGATTTCTTAACAAAGTTATTAATAATTTTTATCTGATTGTTTTGTCAAATACATTTAAAATCATAAATTTATAACTTCATCAACTATATCAAGTTATGAAACCCATAATTACAATGGAGAAAAGATTATAAATAGATATGGATACAAAAATTACCTTAATGTTATTAGCATTGCTTTCTTGTTCGGCTTGCAAAACAAATGACTCAAATAGTAGTAATACTAGCAAACTCGATAGCACAACTGTTAATTCTGTAATTACTGAACCTTTCGAGATTGATTTAACAAAAAAGTATCCTGTAAAAAAAATTAGTTTACAAGAAATTGCTGATATCGAATATATTCAATTAGAAAGGCGAGAGAATGTAATAGCAGACAGAATTAGATATATTTCTGATAGTTTAATTATTGCAATTGAATATAAACGCGGAGATATTATTACATTTTCCGGAGATGGAAAATTTATCTCAAAATTCAACAAAAAAGGCAGAAGCGGAGAAGAGTATCAAAGCATTGGACATATCGCCTACAGTCCTGAAGAGAGAGAGCTTTTTATCACGGATTATATGCTATTACATAGGATTCAGGTATACTCAATTGATGGGTTATACAAGCGCACATTAAACCATCCAGGTTCATGGATAACGAGTATATACAATTTTGATAGTGAAACCCTTTTGGCATATGAAGATCCTGATTTCAATACTCGCAAGCAAAATAACGAAATATTTACACCTTATCTCTTTTTATCAAAAGAGGATGGTTCGATTATTTCAAAAGCGAATATTTCTTTCAAGAAAGAAGATCGGGTATCGGCTAGCAAAGTAATAGTTATTGATAAATACAGATCTTTTCAAGCCACTATTAGTCAAACGAATATTATAAAAAGTAATAATGACAATTATATCATAGGGGATTTATCTTTGGACACAATATTTATGGTAAAAAATGATAAATCAATCACACCTATCATAATTAAGAAATCGAAGAATGATTCTGGCACAAATTTGTTGTCGTTTTTGGTATATAAAAATGATAAATATTCCTTTTTTTCTATCGGTGATTTTAATTTGGACTCACTTAGAAAGAATAACAACCTTAAAATTGGCTCAAAATATTTACTATACAGGGCATCAGATGGGCAAGTTAATGAAATTAAGTTATATAATGAAGACTATCCTGAGTATGAAATTGATATAAATGGTATTGGTAGGGTATCTCAAAAAGGATATGCATCATATTCTATTGAAGCATACAAGCTTGTTGATGCATTTAAAAACGATAACCTTAAAGGGGAGCTTAAGGTAATAGCATCAAAACTAACAGATGATGATAATCGGGTACTTGTAAAATTCATTTTTAAATAAATTTATAACTTCATCAACTATATCAAGTTATGAATTGTGATACAAAAAGTTCAATTCTTTTAGCTTTTTTGGTGTTCTGATGATTTGGCTTTAAATTTTACTGGTATAATCGAAATATTGGACTAGAGATTAAAGATTTTTACACTATTTTTTAATTTTATTGTACCTTTGAAACCATTGAATTCTATCACATTAAAATATTAATCCTTCTAAATCATTGAAAATGAAAAAGCTATTGATTATTTGCGTGTTAACATGCTCACTTACAACTGTATTAAACGCTCAGGACAAGTCGGCCGATATTAAGAGGCTGCTTGAGGTTATGGAGAGCGAAAAGATGATGGATATGGTAACTTCTCAGGTTTCCGGAGCATTTTTGCAACAGGCAAGAGCCAGTGTTCGGGGAGAGGAGCAAAAGGCCAAATACGACAAGTATGTTGAGTATGTTATGCAGGAGGGCAAAAATATGTCAATGAAAATTTTAAACGAAGAGATGGTTAAATCTTACGATAAGCACTATACTCAACAGGAGATAAAAGAACTTATTAAACTTTACGAAACCCCTGTAATGCAAAAGGTGCTTAAGCTTTCTCCCATAATTAACCAGGAGATAATGTCAGTTGTGACCACTAAATATCTACCGGAGTATCAGGCTAAGGTAATGCAAAAATTGAATGAGCTTAAATAATTGATGTAACCCTATTATCACTATATTTGAACCGTTTTTGTTTAAATATTTTCATAATGGTTATAACTGTTATTGGTCTGGGTCTTATGGGTGGTTCTGCCGCCATTGATCTTAGAAAAAGGGAATTTGCTACCAAAATCATTGGAGTTGATAATGACCGCATTAATGCTAATGCTGCGCTTAACATTGGGCTGGTGGATGAAATTTGTGAGTTGGAAGAGGGTGTTAAGAGGGCAGATCTGGTACTCATAGCAATTCCGGCCGATGCCGAGATGAGTGTTCTGCCAAAGGTGCTTGACATTGCTGATAAGCAATTTGTTACAGACATGTGCTCTACAAAGGGGCAAATTGCTCAGATTATTAAATACCACAAAAACAGAAAACAGTATGTTGCCGCCCACCCGATGGCGGGTACTGAATATTCGGGACCGTGGGCTGCTATTTCGGGGTTATTCGATGGCAAGGCGGTGATATTTACCGATACCGAAGAGAGTGGCATCAAGCCGCTTGCGCTGGTAAAGAGAATGTATGAAACTCTTAACATGCGTGTAATTTACATGAACAGTACCAATCATGATGTTCATGCAGCGTATGTCTCTCATATTTCGCACATAAGCTCGTTCGCACTTGCCTTAACAGTATTGGAAAAGGAGAAAAACGAGAAGCATATATTTGACCTGGCAAGTGGTGGTTTTGATTCAACTGTTAGGCTTGCAAAGAGTTCTGCCGATATGTGGGCCCCAATCTTTAGTCAGAACAGAGATAATGTGCTCACAGTACTTGACACCTATATCAAACAGCTTGAAAAATTCCGCAATCTAATTGCTGAAGATGAACAAGATGAGGTTAAAGAGCTAATAAAAGAGTCAAACAAGATCAAGAGAGTTCTTAAGCAATAACCGGATTCTCAAGCAATTATAAGGTTGTCACGCAATAACTGAATTAACAAGCAATTACAAGGTTCTTAGGCAATAACACAGCATCAGTTGTTAATCAGTTATATTTTAAGCAATCATATTTAAATGAAACTGGGAAGTATTTTCATCAAAAATTCATTTGAAAAAGAGAACGTAAATATTTTTCAGTTCTTTCAAAATCTTCTTTAATCACAATATTCAAGGAAACAATTTGCATATCTGTGTTAATCTTAAAGAAAAAGGGAACATTTTCTCTTTCAAGCGGGAGTCCTAATTCATTTAATTGTAAAATAAGTAACTGTTTTCCAAAACAGTCATTTCTAAACCGTTTTGGATAGTCTGGAGATATAAAAATAATCGAATCATCTTCATAATAACTTGGAATGAACTTTTTTAAAAGATCAATTGTGAAGTTTAAGCAAGGAGGACATGTATTATAAGAAAAATAAAAAAAAATTGGATCATTGCTTATTATTTTTTTTATTTCAAAAGCATTAAGTGAATCGTCTCCAAAATAAACCAGTTGATTTTTAATCAAGTAACCCAAGTATTCCTTTTCCAATTCAGTTACTTTATTTACAACTAGTTCTTTATATTTCCCTATGAATGTTTCTTCTTCATTATCATTCACTAAATGCTTGAACAGCAACAATATAACTATAGATAGGGAAAGAATAATTAAAGATAAGATAGTTAATTTACAATTTTTCATATTCATGTAAATGACTATTTCTTCAATTTATATATTACTAAAAAAGGATTATCATCGTCCTTTTTATGTGTTTCAATCGCTTTTAATTGTTTCTGGGATAATATGTTCTTAGCATAGAAAGATTGGCCTATGTCAGAGTCATAGAGGAAAACTGACTCATTATGCAGGTTTGTGAAAAAAAACTGAATACCTTCTATTGTCTTGGCGAAAACATAATTTCGATCGTCTTTTTTATCAACAATAACTGTATGAATAGCATTTTTGTATTCTAACAAAGCAATACGATATCTATTAGTTTCATAGCTACTATAAATAAAATAGTTTAGTTTTTTTCCTTCTCCAATAAGATCTTTCAGATAAAGTGATTTTGATCTGTTTTTTTCCTGCTGTTTAAAAAAATCATGGAAAATAGAAATCTGTTTTGAAGTGTTATTTTTTTTACCAAAATCCCAGTAATAAGCAACTTCCTGTTTACTGTCAGACATATTTATAACTTCATTTGTTAAAATTGAATTAAAGTAAATGTTTCGATTATAAGTAAACGATCTGTCTGTAGCCGAAAAATAGCTTGGTATTTCATTTGGAAAAATTTCATTTATAATCGTGTTGTTTTTTTTTGAATAATACACAGCTTGGTATTCACTAAGAGATATGAACAGTAATTCAGCTGCGTTTAATGCATATACTTCATTGTAAGCTTTCGTTTTACTTGGAAGAGAAACCTTAGAAAGAAAATGACCATCTAAATTAAAATACAAAATTTCTCCAAAAGGGACTAATAGCATTATTTCATTATTATAGGGATCTATGTTAAAGTCTGCAAGATATGAGTACTCTTCTGGACCACGTCCTCTTTGGTCAATTTTAAAAAGGAACTTTCCATTGTTTTCAAAACAAAAGATAGCCTGCAATCTTATGTCTAATATATAATACCTATTATTATAAGGTATAATTTTTGACAAATCACCAATCAGGCTTTTATCATTAGTTTCAAGTAAAACGATACTAACAGAGTCAATAAAATCAACAATTGAAACTTGATCGTTCTGATCAAGATCAATACTATTTCTTTTAGAATCTATGGCAATGCAGCCAACCACAATAAACATTCCAACTAAAGGCAGTAAGATTTTCATATATTACAATGTTTTTACTAAATAAATGTCTCAGAGTTAAAATTTGAAATAATTTATTCTGAGACATTTTTTCATAACTACTACCACCCAATAAATGTGTTACAAACAGTTCGCAGACCTGTCCATTCACAAGGTGGTCTTCCTGGAATAGTAACACGTTGTTTCCAACATAAAGCTTCTGTTTTTCCTCTCCAATCTTGATCACAAACAATTGTTACTCCTCCTCCCTCATCTCCAGAATCACCAACCTCTTGGTCAATTGGAGGGGGTTCTTGTGCTGTAGTCTGATTAATAGCAATAAAACTAATCAATACTAGAGCGATGCAAATAAAAAAATAATTTTTCATACAAATGAGAATTTGATAAATTTTTAAAACTTTCAGAATTAGAATTTTATATAGTAGTCTAATCCTTTGTGCGCGAATTTATAACATTAAATCTAATAATTTGCATACAAAACCCTTACAGAATGCTTACAAAATGCTGAAAAATTAGTAAAGCTCTCAAGCAATAACGCGACACCAGTTGTGTTGGTCATATTCGCGACCAAATTGAATACCGGTGAGTTTGTTATAAAGAGCGGTTGATATGTGTCCTGCCCTTTCGCTTTCACCAACTTTAATAGTGATGTTGTTATGCTTATCTACAACCTCGTGCACAGGTGTTATGACAACAGCCGTACCGCAAGCGCCAATCTCATCCATTTCGTGAAGCTCTTCCAGGGCTATTTTACGCCGTTCTGTAGTCAATCCCATATCCTGAGCCAGCTGCAATAGTGATTTATTGGTTATAGATGGTAAAACGGTATCAGAATCGGGTGTTATGTAGCTGTTGTCTTTAATTCCAAAGAAGTTTGAAGAGGAGAACTCGTCAATATACTTTCGATTGGCCGATTCCAGATATAAAACCATTGCATAGCCCTGTTGTTTGGCCTTGATTCCGGCAAGCATGGCTGCTGCATAGTTACCGCCTATTTTATAACTGCCGGTTCCCATTGGCGCTGCCCTGTCGTGATCTCTGGCAAGAAGAACCTTTATGGGTTTTAGTGCCTCTGCTGCATATGCTCCCACCGGGGTAACAGCTACAACAAATAAAACTTCATGCGGGCAAATAAGTCCAACTTGCGGATTAACACCTATAATAAAGGGTCTTATATAAAGTGATGCTCCAGATGAATATGGAGGTAAAAACTCGCGATTCTCCAGCACTGCCCTCTCACATGCCTTTATAAACATATCGGTACAGGGCGCCTGAATGCCAAGGAAATCTGCCGACCTTTTAAGCCGTTTTGCATTCTCCTCGGGGCGAAAGAGGCGTATTTTGCCATCGCAACCTTCGTAGGCTTTAAGACCTTCGAATGCCTCAATCCCGTACTGCAGCGATCCTGCCAGTGCGCTTATTCTGATAGTATCGTCTGTGCTGCTCTCAAGCGGCCCCCACTCTCCGTTTTTGAAGAGTGATGTGATGATTGTGTTTGTTTTTGTGTAGGAGAAGGCGAGTTTAGACCAGTCCATTTGATTTGTGGTTAGATGAGAATTCCAAAAAGGTCTTCCCGTTGGTTAATATATTCGTAAACTATTTTTTGTTCGTTCATTCTGTTTATCAGGGCATTAAAATCGTTTGAGTTTGCCAGCTCAATACCTATGAGTGCCGGACCCTGATCTCTGTTTGTCTTTTTGGAGTATGCAAAGTGTGTGATGTCGTCATTTGGCCCCATTACGTCACGAATGAATGAGAGGAGTGCGCCGGAGCGTTGGGGGAATCTTATTATGAAGTAGTGTTTTAGCCCTTCGTAAAGGAGTGAGCGTTCGCGTATCTCTTCGGTTCGGGTGATGTCGTTATTGCTGCCGCTTACGATGCAGACTACGGTTTTACCCTTGATCTGCTCTTTACAGAACTCGAGGGCGGCTATTGAGAGAGCTCCTGCCGGTTCGGCCACAATTGCGTTCTGGTTGTAGAGTTGCAGAATTGTTGTGCAGACTGCCCCTTCGGGCACCGCAATTATCTCATCAAGAACCTCTTTACATACTGGATAGGTGATATCTCCCACTCTTTTGACTGCCGCCCCGTCAATGAATCTGTCAATAGAGTCAAGCTGTTCGACCTTTCCGCTATTGAAAGATGCCCTCATGCTTTGCGCTCCGGCAGGCTCAACACCAATGATTTTGGTGTCTGGGCTCATCTGTTTAAAGTAGGCCCCTACTCCTGCCGCTAGGCCGCCACCGCCAACAGGTATAATTAGGTAGTCTATATGACGTGGACAACCTTCTAGTATCTCAATACCTATGGTGGCCTGGCCTTCGATGATTTTGGGGTCGTCAAAGGGGTGTATAAAGGTTTTGCCGCTCTCATGGCAGTACTTTTTGGCCTCGCAGCATGATGCGTCATAGGTGTCGCCTATGAGTTGGATTTCGGTAAAACCTCTGCCAAACATCTTAACCTGCTCTACCTTTTGTTTAGGTGTTGTGGCGGGCATAAAGATGGTGCCTTTGATGCCCAGCTTCTGGCAGGAGTAGGCTACTCCTTGTGCGTGGTTACCTGCACTGGCACATACGATGCCCTTCTTCAACTGATTGGCTGTTAGGCTCTTTATTTTATTGAACGCACCTCGAATTTTGTACGATCTCACAACCTGCAGGTCTTCTCTTTTGAGAAGTATTTCTGCCCCATATCGCTCCGAAAGATTAAGGTTTTCGGTCAGAGGGGTTGGGTTTACAACCTCTCTGATTGTGAGTCGTGCACGGGAGATATCCTTTAGGGAGGGAAAATAGCTCATTTCTAATCTATTTGTTTCGTTCTGGTCTTAGGCTTCTTACAACTTCGCCGGCCTGCCACATTTCGCTCTTTTTCAGGTCATCAAGCTCTTTTTCGAGTTTGATTCTGTAGTCTGGTTTGCTGTTTGAGTCTATTGACTTTTGTGCTTCGTTACCCGATGCTACCTCTTTGTAGAGCTCTTTGAATACAGGAAGTGATGCATCTCTGAATTTTTTCCACCAGTCGAGTGCGCCTCTTTGTGCTGTTGTTGAGCAGTTTGCATACATCCAGTCCATTCCGTTTTCGGCGACAAGTGGCATTAGGCTCTGAGTGAGCTCTTCAACTGTCTCGTTAAATGCCTCCGATGGAGAGTGTCCATTCTCTCTTAGTGTCTCATACTGAGCTGCAAATATGCCCTGAATTGCACCCATAAGTGTTCCTCTTTCGCCTGTTAGGTCTGAATAGACCTCTTTTTTAAAGGTTGTCTCAAAGAGATAGCCCGAACCTATGCCAACTCCCAGTGCCACAACCCTCTCGAATGCCTTTCCTGTTGCATCACTATAGATAGCGTAGCTTGAGTTTAACCCCCTGCCCTCCAGAAAGAGTCTTCGGAGTGAAGTGCCTGATCCTTTCGGTGCTACAAGGATTACATCAACATCTGCAGGAGGTACAATTCCCGTCCTCTCGCTGTAGGTTATTGCAAAGCCGTGTGAAAAGTAGAGTGCCTTACCCGGGGTGAGTTGCTTTTTGATTTCGGGCCAGAGTTGAATCTGCCCTGCATCTGAGAGAAGGTACTGGAGTATTGTGCCTCTTTGGGCAGCTTCTGATATTTCGAAGAGGGTTTCGCCGGGTTTCCAGCCGTCAGCTACTGCCTTTTCCCAGCTCTTTGTGCCGGAGCGTTGCCCTACAATTACATTAAAGCCGTTATCTCTGAGGTTGAGTGCCTGTCCCGGGCCCTGAATTCCGTAGCCGATGATTGCAATTGTTTCTTCTTTAAGTACCTCTTTTGCTTTTTGAAGTGAGAACTCTTCGCGGGTGACTACATTTTCTACTGTGCCGCCAAAATTTAATTTTGCCATAATTTTTAAGTTAGTATTTTTATTATTAATTTGTTCAGCTAATCATTTATATTATAATTACTTATATAACGTTTCTTATCACGATACTTTTTGCATAAGACTCTCCATTGACTCACGATGCAACACTACATTGCCCGATCTTGAGAACCCGTTTAACATGTTCATGTGTTCTAGCTTGTCTTTGAGCTTTTCAAGTTCACTGCGTGAGCCCGACTTCTCTACTATGAGAAAGTCGTTGTTAATCTCAATAACTCTTGTGTTTGTGCTGTTGAGAATGTTGTCGAATCTCTCTTTGTTTTCAAGTATTTTGAGCGACACTTTGTAGAGTGCCATCTCTTTGTAGATGAGCTCTTCTTGCAGGTAAAAATCGACATTCAGAATGTCTATTGCGTTGGCAAGCTGGTTAACAATCATTTCGATTGTCTCTTTTGTGGTAATTGCCGAAATTACAACGGTGCTCACCCCTTTGATGTAGGATTCCGACACATTCAGACTCTCAATGTTGATGTGTCTTTTGAGATAGGCCGATGTGATTCTGTTGAGAACCGAAATCTGGTTGTTGACAAATGCAACTACAATGTACTCTCTTTTCATGGTGCTGTTATTTAGCTTGTTAAAAAATTATATCGTCTAATGAGGCCCCTGCGGGTACCATTGGAAATACATTCTCTTCTTTACGTGT
>Ga0351947_1018_pt1 | contig 19436 bp, 11 predicted proteins | sample BONcelT113001G13_FD_205815 | JGI IMG/M metagenome (GOLD analysis project Ga0351947, IMG submission 205815) | Enriched cells from coal bed in the Powder River Basin, Montana, United States - BONCAT cells T11 rep3 HSBNCT.T11.300.1.G13 ...
CCGTCGGCCTCAATCACCTTGTACACCAGGATGTGCTTGACCTGGTGATCCAGGACGACGATCTGAGACCGAGTGGCGCTCACTGGTCCCGTCACGTTTCCGACGGCGATCTGGGCCACGCTGCCGTGGCGGTATTGGAGTGCGGCCAGCGGCGCCCCCGCGACACTGAACACGTTGATCGTTGAGGCGATCCCTCCCGGCCTGTCGGCCGCCGGCCTGCTGTCGGCAATGACGATCTCTTGCTCAGATCCGCCGGATACGTTGCCGACGGCCAGCCTGTCATACTGGTCGAAGGGGAACTCAAAGCCAACCCCAGGCACGGATTGCCCATCCAGTGAATAGATCGAGACGCGCCCGGGAGACTGCCCGGCCGCCAGGTGCCCGAGCACGATCGAGTCACTCACATACGCGCTCTCACTCCACAGCGCGAGCAAGTCACCGGCCTGGAACCCGGCGGGACCGGGGTTGAGCGAGATCGTTAATCCCGAGCCGAAAACGTGAATCTGGCCGCTGCTTGCGTCAGCCATGACGATCTCCTCATCTCCGCCGGCGAACAGATCGCCGACGGCGAGCAGATCGCCCACGTCGTAGGTCTGACCAAAGCACAACCCGGGGGCTTCAGCCGTAGGGTCCGCCGCACAGATGCGGTCGAGGTCCGGAAAACCGGCCACGATGCCGACCGCGGGGTGCGAAAGGTATATACGCCCGGCGGCGAATCCGCGGCTGCTCTGCAGCCCTTTCTGGGCCTCGCCGATATCGTGATAGTCGAAGGCTTTGTAGGCGTCGTGACCGGTGATGCCGACGCTGTCGTAAAGGATCTGCAGAGCCTGGTCGATGGTGGGCCCGAAAAACTCTTGGTCACCCCCGCCTCCTGACAGCAGCCAGGCGTGGCTGAGGTCGAAAGAGGCCCTGGCCTGGCTCACGTCGAGGCTGGCCCGCAGGGGCTTGATCAGGTCCTGGGCCGTGTTGCCGATGATCCGGCCCACCGCCAGGTCGGGCGCCGTGGTGCCGCCGGTGTCCGAGTAGGGCTGATCGCTCAGCTCCACCTGAGGATCGGTCAGGTTCCACGCCGGCACAATGTTGTTCTCGCCGACGATGAGCAGCGCCCCGTGGTACAGGGTGTTGAACAACGGGTCGATGGCCAGGGCCCAGGCGCCACTCGCCGACACCAGCGTATCCAGGATCTCCCTCGGCGCCTCGCTCTGCAGGTAGCCGAGCGCGTAGCGCTTTTGATAGGCCATCTCGGCCATCGTCATGAGCAGCTCGTCCACCGCGGGGCTATTGTCATTCTCGGCATTCAGGCGGCCCGGGTGCGTGACGATCAGCTGGGAGGCCTCGGTGTGGGCCAAGGCCACTTCTGAGGGCTGCACCGACGCCTGGCGCGAGAACGTGGCCAGCCTGTGCAGCCCGCCGCCGTCGACATAGTGGACCTTGACGCTCTTTTGGCCGATCTGATAGTTGGCTGCGGTCTCGTACAGCACGGGCGCCAGCCAGTACTCGAGCACCACGCTCTGGCCGGGGCTAAGCGGGTAGACCTCGTTGTCGTGATCGTAAAAGTCGATGGTGATGGCGCTCACCCTGGCCTGCGTGCCCGTCCCCGAGTCATAGTCGGTAAAGACGCGATAGAGGCCGGCGGCATGCGCCGTCAACACCTGGAAGGAGCGCACATAGTCGGTGACCTCCGCCAACGCCGCGGAGACGACGCCCACGTTCTGCACCGTCAGGCGCACGCGGAAGAGGTTGGAGACCCTGTCCACTTGGCGCGTGACGTCGAGGGTCGGCACCTGCTGCACCACCTGGACGGGCGAAGACCGATAGTGAAGCACTCCATCCGTGTCCCACACCAGCATCTCGAGCCAGTACTCGTCGGGCGCCAGGCCCGCGGCGTTGACGTACGGGATAAAGCCGTAGGTGTCCTCGTCCGGAAAGACCTCCCAGACGAGATGGCCATCGAACAACAGCTGGATGCGCGCCACCGAGCGCTTGACCTCGTTGCAGTTGGTCACATCGACATGACGGGTCCACTGGCAAGCCAGGTCGTACTGCTCGGCGTAGAGCGTCGGATAGAGGGCCGTCCCGAACGGCGTCACCGGGTCGGTGATATAGATCTTGTGGTCGGGCGGAGGGCTGGAGATCTCCGCCGTCACACTGATGGGCTCGCTGACGGTGGCGGGCGTCGTGTAGATGTCCTTGACCTGCACTATGCTGCTATCCCACCCGTAGACCTGAGCGGTGACCTGCTGGGCATGGCCCAGAAACGTGGCGCGGGTGTAGCCGGTCTTCAGGGGCTGGAAGGATGCTTTGTAACGGTTGACAAGCTTATCCTGGGGTGCGGCCCCTGCCAGCGCGCTGGCCGCCGGCTCGTCCGGCGCGACGCGCAGGCCATAGTCGGTGCCGATCACCTCGCCGTTGAGCAGGAACTCGACCTTTTCCACGGCCGTGGCGTCGTCGAACTCCGCCTCGATCATATAGTACCCCGGGCGGTCGAGGTCGCGCCGCATCTCCAGCGCGGGCTCGGACGGGGGCGCGGCGGGCGCGGCCAGCGTCTCCAGGGTCCCCGGCCGAGACTCGACGGCGTTGCCGGCGGCGTCTGCCGAGCGCACTTTGTACTCGTACGTGACCCCGGCCCTAAGGCCCGTCAGCGTGACCTCGTGGGTCGTCGTCAGCGTCGCGTTCGAGGCGGACATACCGAAGGCGCCCTTGCGCGTGTCGTACAGCACCTCGCTGTCAGACGCCTCGTCGGTGTCCCAGCGGATGGTGGCCTCGGTCTGGCTCAGGTCGAGCAGGCCGGGCCCACGGGTGATGGCAGGCGCCTGCGTGTCGCAGCGCCACGTTTCGGTGCGCTCGTTGTTCGCCTCCTCGCGCTCCGGCACGTCGTCGTACACGTCCAGGGCGACGCGATACGCCGAGCTGTCGCCCACGCAGGGCGCGCCAGAGACCATGCGTGTGAGGCGCTCGCCGGGAGCCAGGCTCTTGTTGATGACGTGCTCGTCGAAGAAGGCGTCGCCGACGTACACACGCGCCGCAAACGCCGCAGACAAAGCCTGGTCGCCCGTGTTCATGAACTGGTAGTAGATGGCGGCCGTGGTCTGGTCATAGCGGATGTCGGTCACGATGAGATCGGGCTGTGGCGGCGGCTCAATCCAGACCTTGCGGACGCGCGAGACGCTGCTTTCTGCATTGGTGGCGGTGACGGTGAGGGTGTGGGTGCCCGCTTCGTCCCAGGTGAACGTTTCGGAGACGGAGAGTTCGTCGGACGTCACCTCGCTAAAGGGCGGAGAGCCATCGGTCTCCCAGGTGAAGGTGATAGGCACTGAAACGGTTGAGGGCTCGACGGTGGCGGTGAACAAGGTCGCCTGGCCTGCCATGGCGGAGGGCGGCCCGGCGACATCCAGAGCGTCGGGCGGGCCGGTGGTGGCCTCGATCAGTGCTGTCTCCGGAGGCGCCGGCGCCTGAGCGCTCGAGGCCACTGCGCCGCTAAGCGGTCCGCTGAGCATAACTAGAATGGCGAGCAAATGACCTACTCGCCCAACCAAGCGCTGCTGAGTCATGATGCCCCCTCTCTGCGGCAACATGGCCAGGCGCCTGCTTAGTGAACACAGACAGATCTGCCGCTCAGGCGATCTGGCCAAAAGACCCAATTCTGAAGCGCAGGGCGTTGCGAGTGCCTCGCGCTATCATTCGCTGGTCACGGGCCGCTATCTGATCGCAGAACAAGCGACCAACAGGCAAGTATGACGACAGTCACCACCGCTGGCTCGATCCAGCAGCGGCGGCTCAGCATTTGTTTCCTTGGGGAACGAGGGGGAGCCTGTCCGGTTCGTGTACGGCGGACTGCCCGGGGGGGGTGATACTCAACGGGCCTGTCTCTTTATGGGCGACAAAGCAACGCCCAAGGCGTAGTAAATAGGCTACTGACCCAACGTGAGACGGGCCGCCGTCACGTCCGGTGAGAGAACTCACTGCAACGATGATATCACTCCCCTCTAGGCAAGTCAAGGAGATCGCATTCACTCGCCTAGAATGCTACCGGCCGGTATGGTTCAGCCGTTTGATGATGTCACCGAGGAACCATGCCGCAAAAGAAGGTGGGGATTGGTGAAGAATACGCCCAGTGGAGCGTGCGGCATGACCGTTAGCAGAATGCAGATCGCTGGCGCCAGGGAACCCTAATGGCGGAGATGGTGGCAGTGACCGATCTGCATCTCGGGGCACTGGCACGCCTGGTGAATGGCCCACCGCCAAACCGTCATCCGCCTCAACAACAAGGCTCGCGAACCTATGGCGCCCAGGTGGAGCAGCTGAGAGCATCAAATCATGTAAACGGCTCGCGCCATGCAGGGATGTGCCCCTGTAACAGGATGTCGAGCTGATTCAGAATCTTGGCCCAGTCCCTCATGAGGGCGTTCCAATTCTTGGTGATATCGGAGTGAGCCCGATAAAGGAGCTTCCGCGCGGCTGCAGAGGTGCGGATAGCCCCCTTGGTCTTGAACGCTTTGAGCAGCCGCCCGGCATCTTGCCACGATATCCTTCCACGGCGTTGTTCGTGCAGATCGGGCGGCGGATTTCCCTGGGTAGTCAGGGAAGGTCGACAGGCTCTGCCGGTTCTGCCGCCAGGAGTGCGTCGTTCAGAGCGGAAGGTGATGGCACAGTGCAAGCCCCAGGCGACGCCTTAGAGATCGGCCAGGAAGGCCTTGCTCTAGCCCAGAATCTCCAACACTCCCCTGGCTTTGAGCGCTGCAGGGGCCTCTGTCACTTGACTGTTTCCGGGCATCCGCTAAAGTCACAGCGAGCGCAGCAGCAGGAGGGCCATATGTCGACCGCAGTTGGCAAGGGAATCGACGATCAGGATGTGCTCAGCCTGAGACGGAGCGCGATTCCCTGGGTGGCCGCGCCGGTGCTCGCGGTAGGGTGGCTGTGGCTCAGCTACGAATTGGCCGTGTCTCACTCGGGCCTCGGTTCGGTCAGCTTTCTGGCTCCGGCGGCGCTGATGGTTGGAGGTGCTGCCTCGCTGGCCCTCAGCGAGCGCCGGACGCGAGCCTCGAGCTGGCTGCTGCTTGGCGCCCTCACGCTGGCCAGCGCGGGAGCCAGCCACGTCACCTTTGATGGCCCCGCCCCGTACACCTTTGCGCTCGTTGTGTCAGTTGCTGCCCTCGTAAGTGGCGCTCGGGTGGGCCTGGGTTTGGCCGGGCCGCTCGCGGCGATCATGTGGCTGGCGGCTAGATGGTCTCAGGATGGACCGATCAGCGGGCGCGACCTGGCCGGGCCCCTGTTCCTGTTGGCCATGGTTGCCGTAGTGTCAGCGCTGGCCTCGCGCAGTCTCTTTACTGCCCTCGACTGGCACCGCGAAGCCACCGAGCTGGCTCGCGAGCGCCTGGAGCAGACGCAGCTCAGGCAGGCAGAGCTGGCCCGTGCGCTCCGCTCGCTAGACGAGGTATTCCAGGTGCTGCTGCGCACACGCGAGGAAGAGGCGCGCTCCAGGCGCGAGGCCGAACGCATCCGCCAGCATACCGCCCAGTTCGCCGCCAACGTGAGCCATGAGCTGCGCACGCCGCTGAACCTGATTATCGGGTTCAGCGAGCTGATGTATTCCACGCCGCAGGCGTATGGCTCTCTGGCGTGGCCTGAGGCGCTGTGCGCTGACATCGGCGAGATCTATCGTAGCGCCGAGCACCTCAGCCAGCTGGTGGACGACATTCTGGACCTTTCACAGGTGGAAGCCATGCGGTTGCCCATCATCGAAGAGGAGACCGATCTGGCCGGGCTGGTTCGCGATGCAGCCGAGGTGGCCGGGGGCTTGTTGCGCGGCAAGGATGTCCAGCTCACTCTCGATTTGACCGACGATCTGCCGGTGATGTGGGTTGACCCCACCCGCATCCGACAGGTGGTGCTCAATCTGCTGACGAATGCCTGCCGCTTTACCGAGGCAGGCTCAGTGCACGTCAGTGCCGTGCGTGAGGGCGACCAGGTGCGCGTGGCCGTGGCGGATACGGGCATCGGCATGACCGCAGAGCAGATGTCGCGCGTCTTCAACGAGTTCGAGCAGGGCGACGTATCGCTGCGTCGCCGACATGGCGGCACTGGGCTGGGACTGGCCATCAGCAAGCGGTTCATCGAGCTGCATCATGGTCGCATCTGGGTCGATAGCGCCCCCGGCCACGGGAGCACGTTCACCTTTGTGCTGCCCATCAACACCGATCAGGGGGCAGTGCCGGCCCCGGTTGTGCGCGTGCCAGAGAGTCCCTATGCGCTGCGAGCCGAGCAAGAGCGAGTGCGCCAGGTGGTGGTGGAGGGCCCATACTCATCGGCGATCAGGCTCCTCAGCCGCTACCTGCATCGCTATGCCTTCAACTATGCCAACACCGCCCAAGAGGCGCAGACCCTGATTGAGACGCGACTGCCCTGGGCTATTATCTTGACCGATCAGGACAGGGAAAAGCTGCTGGAAAGGAGTCAGGCCATTGAACTGGCCAACCCAAGCAAGGCCATTCCGGTGATTTCCTTTGTCTTGCGCCCTGCGAATGGCAGATCGCAGGCTTTGCAGCGCGTGACGTGGCTCACCAAACCTATTGATCGGCAGGCTCTGCTACAGATCATCGCGCGGCTGACCCCCGAGGCCGCGTCTGTGCTGGTGGTCGACGACGATCCCGGCGCGGTGCAGTTGCTGCGCAGCATGCTGCTGGCTGCCGAGCGGCCCTATGATGTGCGCGAAGCGTTCGGCGGGCAAGAAGCTCTGGCAGAGATTGAGCGGGCGCGGCCAGATCTGGTGTTGCTGGACCTGCTCATGCCAGAGGTTGGCGGCCTGGATGTGCTGGAGCAGATGGGGACCAACCCAGTCAGTAGTGACATTCCGGTGATCATGATCACTGCGGGCGATGCCTCTACGGCCGAGCATTCGATTGACGTGCCCCACGTCACCAGCGTGATGGCTGAGAAACCCCGTGGCATGAGCGCCAACGAATGGCTGGCAGCCACGGGCGCGCTGCTAGATGCGCTCAGGCCGGACTATGCCTGGCGGCAAGAGAACCTCTGATGGTGGCTAACAGGTCCAGTCGGCGCAGCGGCTTTTGGGCAAAGCCTGACGCCCCAAGAGACGCCGCCAGATCGGCCTCGCCAAGCACGCTGCAAACCACAACGGGGATCTGGCGCGTTTCCGGCATGGCCTTGAGCTTGAGCAGGACCTCCCAGCCATCCATCCCCCGCATCATGACGTCCAGCAGAATCAGGTCGGGACGTTGGGCTGTGGCCATACGCAAGCCTTCGTAGCCATCAGATGCCGTCAAGACCTGATAGCCCCCGGCTGTCAACAGTCTTTCCAGCAGTCGCAGCGAACTATCATTGTCGTCAATGGCCAGGATGGTGGCGGGCGGCCCGATCGGCAGGCGCATCGTGACGGCCGCCTGCCCTGCAGACTGAGACCATGCACAAGACCCCATTTGCGCGCCAACAAGAGATTGTAGCGATGGCCAGGGGCGATCCTCTTCGGTCGGCTCGCCATCGCGCCACCTGACAGTGATGAGCAGCGCCTGCCCATCACGCTGCGCCTCCAGCTCCACCAGCCCCGCGCTGGCCCGCTGTATGGCAATGCCCAGGCTGGCGATCAGGGTCTGGCGCAGTAGGGTGCGATCGGCAAAGAGCGGCTCGCCAGGCGCGACGCTGGTGCGTATGGTGACGCTACGGCTATCGGCCAGAGGCTGCACTGACGCAACGGCGTCTGCCACCAGTTCTGCTGTATCCAAAAGTTCGCGCTGCAATCCCAGATCGACGAGTTCATGGTCCACCGATGTGGTCTGGTTCCACTCCGGCTCGGAAGGCTCTCTGGCAGCATCTGGCGCCTGCAGGCGCTCCCACAGCATCTCGGCTACGGCTTCAATGCCCCGCAAACGTTCGCGCATGACTTGGCGTTCGCCCAGACCCAGCCGCGTCTGCACCTCTTCGGCAGAGAGATACTCGATATAGGCATAGCGCATCGCCAGGTGTGGCCGCCACTCTCTGGCCGATCTGGGCACGCGCGCATCTGGTGCCAGCAGCTCGATGGCATCGGTGATAGCACTGCGCAAGGCATTGACCCGCGCCGGGGTGGGCATACTCTTGTCTGGCGCCAGCAGATCGAGCAGGGGATGCCCCCGAAGATAGGCAAAGTCATACAGGTTCGTCAGGGCGTCCTTTAGCAGATCGTGGAACTCTGGCCAGTCCATCTATTCTAGCTCCAGGTAACGCGGTCACTGACAGGGCATCGTTCGGTCACCAGTCTGTCAGCAGGGGCATGGCATCTGCAGCGCAGCGACGCTAGTATAGGGTAGACGGCGGCTCGGATCAACCGGGCTGCCCCAAGCGTTTCGTCACGAGGCCGCCAAGCGCTGGGCGAACGCACCTTGCAGCTCAAAGGGGAGGAGAATCATGAGTTCCTGTTTGCTGACAAGACGGAGTTTCTTACGTGGAGCCGCAGCGGCTGGCGCGGGGTTGCTTGCTGCGGCCTGCCAGCCCAAGATCGTCGAAGTCGAGAAGGTGGTGACGCAGGTCGTCAAAGAGGTTGTCAAAGAAGAGGTGATCGTCGAGGGCACCCCCAAGATCGTCGAAAAGGTGGTTGAAAAAGAGGTCACAGCCGTTCCGCAGGCGCCCGTCGAGGGCACTGTGGTGGTGTGGACGTATCCCAACACCGAGGACGATGTCACCATCATCTTTGACCCGCTCAACGCCGCCTTTAACCGGGAGTATCCCAACATCAAGGTCGAGGTGGATGTGCAGCCGTGGCGCGAGCGCCGCGAAAAGCTGTACGCCGCCGCTGCCGCCGGCGCGCCCCCTGACGTCTGGTGGGCCGACAGCGACACGCTGCTGGCCTATGCGGCCAAGGGCGTGGCCGCGCCGCTGGAGGATGTGATCGATGCCGACGCGCTGGCCGACATTCGCCCGCGCAACATCGAGATGGGCACCCATCAGGGCCATCTGCTCATCGCCGCAAACCGCATTCACATCGACGGCCCCGGGCACAATGGAACGTTGATGGAAGAAAGCGGCTTTGACGCTCAGGAGGGCATCAGCACCTGGGATGAGCTGCTGGCCATGTGCGAGAACGCCAAGGCCAAGGGCTTCTATGGCGATTTCATCAACACCTTTGAGTGGCAAGACTGGCTGGTTTGGCTACGCCAGTCCGCCGGCAAGGTCTACTCTGATGATGGCACTCAGGTGTTGATCCGCGAGGAGCCGGCCCAGGCCACGCTGGGCATGTGGGTCACCATGTTCAAAGAGGGTTATGTGGCCAAGGAGGGCGCCGTCGGCTCGGCCGAGGCGGCCACCAACCTGCCCAGCTATTGGCGTGAGAAGAAGCAGGTCACGGCAGTGCGCGCAGCTGCCTCAGACTGCACCAACGTCAGGCGCCAGGACCCGACCTTTGACTATCGTGTCTCACGGCCGCGTCGTCGCAATGAGAGCTATGAGCTCCACTCGGCACTGGCGGCCATGCGCGGCTGGTCGTTGAGCAAGCTGGCCCCGTCGCCCGACGCGGCGATCGCCTGGCTCAACTTTAACTTGCGGCCGCAGATCGTGGCGCTGTTCTGCACCCTGGGCCAACAGGTGCCGCCGGGCGAGGAATCGATGAAGTTATGGAAGGCCGACGAGTGCACGATGCAGCATGTGCGCATGATGGAACCCTATCTGGTCTACAACAGTGACAACCAGACTCTCTGGCAAGAGAGCAAGATCATTGCCGCGCCGCACTTTCAGGCGGCAGTTCTTGGCATCGAGACGGTGGAGCAGGCGCTGGACGCCACGGCCACCGAGCTAGAGGCGCTGCTCGCCGAGTCGCTGAGCGCCTAGTTGCTGCGCATGTCAGGGGCTTGGCCCGTGGTAGAGGGCCAAGCCCTTGTCAGCTACACGTCGGAGACGTCGAGCAGCTATTGGCACAGAGGTCAACGAGGCATGGCCTCCGCCTGGAGCCAGGGAGAGCAAACCGATGGGTGAAACCCTGTTAGCGCCGCGAGCCACGCATGTTCGCGGCGCAGAGTTCAAAAAGCGGCTGTTACAGTCGCTCAAATGGTATCCATACATCCTGGTCAATCTCATTATACTGTTGATATTCAGTGTCTCGGCGTGGGTGTTCATGCTCTATCTCAGCGTGCACCGCTGGGACCTGCTGGGCGAGCGCAAGTTCATCTGGTTCGCGAACTTTTCCAGGTTGGCCAATGATCGCATCTTTGGCATCGCTCTCAAGAACACCCTGCAATACCTGTTGCTCTACACGCCGGCCCTCTCGGTGTTCTCGCTACTCATCGCGATCCTGATGAATGGCGCCTTCAAAGGGACCAAGATCCTCAGATCGGCGTACTTTTTGCCCAATGTGACCTCCATCGCCGTGCTGGCCATGATCTTTTGGCGCCTGCTGTCGCCCCGACCAGATGGGCCGATCAACTACCTCATCGGCCTGGTGGGCATCGCCCCGCAAGACTGGCTGGTGAGCGTGGTGCTGGCTCTGCCCAGCCTGGTGGGCGTGGCGGTGTGGCAAGAGTTTGGCTATTTCATGGTCATCTGGCTGGCTGGCCTGCAAGGGGTGCCAAGCGAGCTGTATGATGCCGCCTCGGTGGACGGCGCCTCTGGATGGCGCACCCACTGGTACATCACGATCCCATTGCTGCGCCCCACCGCCGCCTTTGTGCTCATCATCACCACCATGCACGCCCTGCAGGTGTTCGGGTCGATCTTTGTGATGACCGGCGGCGGCCCTGTGTATGCCACCACGACCCTGGTCTACTATCTGTATAGCCAGGCATTCAACTTTGGCAAGATGGGCTATTCGTCGGCCATCTCGATCGTGCTATTCGCGATGATCCTCGCCGTCAGCATCGTGCAGGGCAAGGTGCTCAAGTTCGATGTGGGGCTCTACTAACATGACGCGACCCGTGCTGGCGTCACGCGCCTGCGACAAGGATAGGGGACTATGAGTGTTGAAGGCACTGTAAGATCAAGGCTGCACGCAGACTATGTGGGAGTGACGTGGCCTCGCTGGTTGACTGTTGGTCGCAATGCGCTGGTTCTGGCTTTGCTGGTGCTGTTGGCGGTGACGACGATTGCGCCATTCGCCATCATGCTGGTCGTTTCGGTGCAGAGAAACATGGTTGCGATCATCTTTCCACTGCCCATCGATCCGCGCGGCTTTTCTCTGGACAATTTTACCACGCTGTTTCGGCAGACCAAGGTGTTGCGTTGGCTGCTCAACAGTATGTACGTGACCAGCGTGGGCACCTGTTCCACCGTGTTGACCTCTTCTCTGGCCGCTTATGCTTTTGCGCGCGGCGAGTTCATCGGCAAAAACGTGATCTTTGTGCTGCTGATGGCGATTCTGATGGTGCCAGAGAGCGCGCGCATCGTGCCTATCTATATCATCCTCTCGCGCCTGGGCCTGGTGAACACCTACTGGGCGCTGATCGGGCCCTGGTTTGCCTCGGCTTTCGGCACCTTCTTGCTGCGCCAGTACTACCTGGGCATCCCCAGAGACTATGACGATGCGGCGCTGATCGATGGGGCCGGCACGTTTCGCATCTACTGGAGCGTGCTGCTGCCGCAACTGGGGCCTGCGCTGGCTACGTTGACGATCATCCGCTTTATGGCCCAGTGGAACGAGTTTCTGTATCCCATGATCGTGACGTCCAAGGCCGACATGCGGACGCTGACAGTGGGGCTGGGCACCGTGGTGAGGGCGGGTGGCCCCGACGCCGGCCTGACCATGGCCGGGGCGGCGATGGGGTTCATCCCGACGTTCATCATCTTTATGATCGGGCAACGCTACATCATCCAGGGCGTGGCGCTCAGCGGCCTCAAAGGATAGAGGCCATAGTTCCGCCTGCAACGCAAGAAACCAATCAGTGGAGGATGCGATGAAAGTCGATCGGTTTGGCGTGTTCGAATGCGCTTTTCAAGCGCAAAGCTGCTATGACAACCCTTATGTGCAGGTTGAGGCCGAGGCCATGCTCCAATCTCCCACGGGAGAGCTCAAGCATACTCCCTTGTTTTGGGATGGCGGCGACACGTGGCGCTTGCGGTTCAGCCCTGACTGCGTCGGCGTCTGGCGCTATCGCATCCAGGCCACCGATCCGGGCTTGGCGGCTGCGCAGGGCGCCTTTGAGTGTGTGCCCTCGAACCGTCACGGCAGCATCGAGCCCATGAAGCTCCACCCCTTTCATTTCCAGTACCAGAATGGCGAGCCCTTTTTCTGGATGGGCGACACCGGCTGGCGCGCCTTTGCCACCTGCCCCGAGGAGAAACTCACTCGCGAGGCGGTGCTGCACTATTTCGACGAGCGGGCCGCGCAGGGCTTTTCCTACATTCATGTCGAGCTGATGGGCGGCCTGGGACAAGATGGCCAGCAGCAGGTGATGTTCGACTTTCACGAGGAAACCCTGAACTCGGCGTTCTTCCAGGAAGTGGACGTGCGCCTGCAATACATGAACGCCAAGAATATCATCTGCGGCATTGTGCTGGCCTGGGCCAACGGCAAAGAGTCCTGGTCGGCCTTTGCTTCGACCGAGGCGAGGCGGCGCTATGCACGCTATGTGGTGGCGCGCTACAGCGCCTATGAGGTGATGTTCATCGCCTCGGGCGAATGGGACCTGAGCGGGCGCGACACCAAGCCGTGGTATCTGGCCATCGGCCAGGAGCTGATGGACGCCGACCCGCACAATCGCCTGCGGACCATCCATCCTTGCCGCGGCTACAACATCCGTGAGTTCGCCGCCGAGCCCTGGCTCTCGTTTGGCGACTATCAGCAGACCTATGAGGCGCCCGCGGACCGTGAGGCCACGGCCCCCCAGAGGCACGCACTGCGTAGCCAACTGCTCTGGTCCAAAGTGTATGGCAAGCCGGTGGTCAATGCCGAGTTCGCCTACTATCTGCGCAGGATGGGGACCGAGCGCAACTATAACCGCTATGCCATCGATGGCGTCGACAAGCCGCATTCGCACACACGCACCAGCTTTAGGCGCGCCTGCTGGTCGCTGATGATGGCCGGCGGGTACTTTGTGGCCGCCTTTGGCACCACCTACTATGGCGGCTGGCGCGAGATTGGGCCCTTTAATGTGGACGACCCCAAGAACGACGAGGCCGAGTCTGATCTGTCCATCCTGGCCGGGTTCTTCCGCGGACTGCCCTGGTGGCGCCTACAGGTGGACGATTCGCTGGTCAAGGGCCATGGCGGCAACTGCTACTGCCTGGCCGAACTGCGCGAGCGGTATGTGGTGTTTGCCGAAGAGTGCGACTCGCTGCAACTGACGCTGAACGCCGGGCCGCAGGGCATCTACGCCTTTACGCCTGAAGCCAACGACATCGGCAGCTACACTGTGGAGATTTTTGACCCGCGCTCGGGCGAGACCCGGCCGTTTGGCTCCTGCCGCGGCAGCGACAAGCTGGACATGAAGCTGCCCGACAAGCAAGATTGGGTTGTGCTGGTGACCAGGGCGTAACGGGCCTGACCATAAACGGAGGAACGAACCGTGGCCAATAGCAAGCTCGAGGGCAAGATTTTGGGCGTGGTGCATGTGGGCGCATGGGTGGCCGAGGTGAGTACGGCGCTCGCTGGCGAGATCATGCCCGAGGTGACGGTGCTGCACATCACCGACGACACCATTCAGTGGGCGGTAAATGGCGCCATGGCGGCCAAGGGCATAGCCCAGGAGAATATCCCGCCGTTCAACTATCTGCGCGTGGCCAACTATTGCCGCTATCTGCAGGATCTGGGCGCTGATGCCATCCTGTTTGGGTGCTCGACGATGAACCGCGCTGCCGAGTATGCCCAGCCGTTGATCGATATTCCGATCGTCGCCGTGGATAGGCCCATGATGGAAAAAGCCGTGCAACTCGGGACGCGCATCGGCCTGCTGGCCACGCTCGACACCACTGTGCCATCTTCGTTGCGACAGTTGCGCAACGCGGCGGCCAGGGCGGGCAAGGAGATCGAGATCGTCGAGATCTTTTCCGGCGCAGCCTTTACGGCGCTGCGGTCTGGCGACCGGGCGCGCCATGACGATCTGCTGGTCGAGGCGATTCGCGCGCACGAGCAGGAGGTGGACGTCATCGCGATGGCGCAGATCTCCATGTCGCTGCTGGAAAAGCGCGTCGCGGTGGAGGGCTTTGGCATCCCCGTGCTGAACTCGGGGCGCGAAGGCCTGCTGGCGGTACGCGCCATTCTCGAACAGAGCTAAATCGGCTGGCTGGCCTGCGGCACCAGCCAACGCCAGAGGGTGGGCCGCGCTGCGGCCTGCCCTCTGAGTATCCCTACAAACAAACAAGGGAGCTATGCAGCGTGCGATCCATTCAAGAACTCGAACGCCTCGCCACTGAGCTGCGACTGCACATCATGAACATGATGGGCGCCAACAAGGCGCACCATTTCGGTGGCTCGCTTTCAGCCGCCGACCTCATGACCGGCATCTACTTTCACGGCATGCGCTATGATCCCCAGAACCCGGCCTGGCCCGAGCGCGACCGCTTTGTGATGAGCAAGGGCCATTGCGTGCCGGCCCAATACGCAGCGCTGGCCATGTTGGGGGTGTTCCCATTGGCCGAATTGGCGACGCTCAAGCAACTGGGCACGCGGCTGCAGGGGCATCCAGCGGCGCACCTGTTGCCGGGCATCGAGGCCTGCACCGGCTCGCTGGGGCAGGGGCTGTCATTTGCCAATGGCATGGCCCTGGCCGGGCGCATGCAGCAGCGCGACTATCGGCTGTATTGCCTGATGGGCGATGGCGAGACGCATGAAGGCCAGGTGTGGGAGGCAGCGCGCACCACCGCGCAGCAGCGGCTGCACAATGTGACGGCCATCATCGACCGCAATGGCCTCAAGGCGATGGACTCGTCGTATGCCGCTGCCGATCTAGGCCATCTGGCCGGGCGCTGGGCTGCGCTGGGGTGGGCCGTGCGCGAAATAGATGGACATAACATGGCCGAGATTGTTACTGCGCTCGACTGGGCCCGCGCCGAAGATCAGGCGCCCTGCGTGATCCTGGCAGCGACGGTCAAGGGCAGGGGGGTCTCATTTCTGGAAGGTCAGGCGCAATACCACAACGCCGCCCTGAGCCCCGAGCAGCTCGCGGCGGCCATCGCTGAGCTTGAGGCTCCAGTGACGCGCGGCGCAAAGGAGCAAGCGCAGTGAGCGAACTCTATCAGACCCGCTTTGTGTACGGCGAGGCGCTGCTAGAGGCCGGCCAGCGCTATGACAATGTCGTGGCGCTCGACGCCGATCTCTACACCTCCACGCGCACCGTGCTGTTCCGTGAGGCATTTCCGGAGCGGTTTGTGGACATGGGCATTGCCGAGATGGACATGATGTCCACCGCAGCGGGCCTGGCCGCCTGCGGCATGGCGCCCTTTGTGAACTCGTTTGCCATGTTTCTCACGGCGCACTGCTATGACCAGTTGCGCATCCAGATCTGCTATCCGCGCCTGCACGTGGTGCTGGCCGGGTCCAGCGCCGGGCTAACCCAAGGGCCCGATGGCGCCAGTCACCAGTCGCTAGAGGACATGGCGCTGATGCGTGCCTTACCCAATATGACGGTGCTGGCGCCCGCCGACGCCATCGAGACCCGCGCCATGACACTGGCGGCGGCGCACGATCTCACGGGGCCCATCTATCTGCGGCTGGGCCGCTATCCCGTGCCCAACCTGCACGAGGCCGACTATACGTTTCAGGTGGGCAAGGCCACCTGGCTGCGGCAGGGACGCGATGTAGCGCTGATTGCCTGTGGCCACATGGTGCACGCCAGTGTTGTGGCAGCGGAGATGCTCAACCAACAGGGCATATCGGCCAGTGTGGTGAACATGTCCACCGTCAAGCCGCTGGACGTTGAGGCCGTCGAGGCCGCGCTCGCCGGTAGCAGACTGCTGGTGACGGTGGAAGAGCACAGCATCATCGGCGGCCTGGGCAGCGCCGTGGCCGAGGTGTTGGCCGATCGTGGCGCGGGCGTGCGGCTGCTGAGGCTGGGCACACGCGACGTTTTCGGCGAATCGGCGACGGCGGACGAGCTTTTGGAAAAGCATGGGCTGACCCCGGCGGGCATTCGCGAGAGCGTGCTCAGAGCGCCCAAGGACTAGCGTCTTGCGGAGCAGGGTGGACGAGCGGAATCTGGATGTGAACTGCCAACTCCTCTCCTGGGCCTGAGCGAGCGCTGTGACGGCGGCGCTCGCTCAGGCGCGTCAGGGCATCCAGATGCGGTTCTGCGGGCGGCGCCAAGAGCGTGCGCCCGAGCGACGAGGTCGGCTGACCACTGCAAGCCGAAAGTGGTTACGACGCGCGGCAGGCCGAGTAGCGTCCGGCATCACTCAACTGGTTGAGGCGAGCCTCTATCGCCAAGCCTTGGGGAAAGAGATGCGCGGTGAACGCGCCTTGGTGCAGGTGCTGGCTGAGATGTTTGCCCAGGCGCTGCTCGCTCGCACCATGGCGAAACACTCCCGCCAGCCGGCTGGCTGACTGCCTGATGGAGCCCAGCCTGCCGGAAAGCCTGACTGCGATTCTGTCGGCACAACCCTTTCCCACACCCTCCAGGAATATGGAGTCTGCCCAGGGTGCCCTGTTTGCCGCTACTTGAATTCCTGCGTGCGCGCCCTACAATTGGGCCATGCCCACGCCCATCTTGGCCACAAAACTCTATGTCCCCGCACCTCGGCCCAAGGCTGTCCTTCGGCCGCGCCTGATCGAGCGGCTGAACGAGGGTCTCTTCGCGGGCCGCAAACTGACCCTCATCTCTGCTGCCGCCGGTTTCGGGAAAACCACCCTGGTCAGCGAGTGGGTTGCGGGCTGCGGGCGACCGGTCGCCTGGCTATCGCTGGACGCAGGCGACAACGACGCCGCACGTTTTCTGACCTATTTCATCGCGGCTTTGCAGACCATTGTGGCGGAGATTGGAGCAGGGGGCCTGGGGGCGCTTCAATCTCCTCAGCCGCCGACAACCGAATCGATTCTGACCGCCCTGCTCAACGAGATAACTACACTTCCGGGCAAATTCATTCTTGTCCTGGATGACTATCACGTTATTGATGCCAAGCCGGTTGATGATGCCCTGATCTTTCTGCTCCAACACCTGCCGCCACAGATGCATCTGGTGCTCGCCACCCGCGAGGACCCGTCCCTGCCGCTGGCCCGCCTGCGCGCTCGCGGCCAACTGACCGAACTGCGCGCCGCCGACTTGCGCTTTACCCCCGCCGAAGCCGCCGAGTTTCTCAACCGGCTGATGGGCCTGAACCTCTCGGCCGAAGACATCGCCGCTCTAGAGGCCCGCACCGAAGGCTGGATTGCGGGGCTACAGTTGGCCGCGATCTCAATGCAGGGACACGCAGACACCACCGATTTCATCAAGTCCTTCACCGGCAGCCACCACTTTGTGCTTGACTATCTGATCGAAGAGGTCCTGCAACAGCAACACGAAGGCGTGCAGGCATTCCTGCTGCGCACATCGATCCTCGACCGTATGTGCGGGCCGTTATGTGAGGCCCTGCTGCGCGCGCCGGCCGGCTCCGGGCAAGACACCCTGGCGGCTCTCGAGCGCGCCAACCTGTTCATCGTCCCCCTGGACAACGAACGGCGCTGGTACCGCTATCACCATCTCTTTGGCGAACTGCTGCGCAAGCGGCTGGGGCAGGGCCTCGCACCAGCGGAGATTGCCGGGTTGCACCTCGAGGCCAGCGCCTGGCTGGAATCCAACGGCCTGGCGTTTGAGGCGTTTCATCATGCCACCGCGGCCGGCGATGTTGAGCGCGCCGAACGCCTGATTGAGAGGGAGGAAATAGGCCTGCATCTGCGCAGCGTGGCCACCCCTGTGCTCGCCTGGTTAGCCTCGCTGCCCAAAGCGACCAAGGATGCGCGGCCCAGCCTGTGGGTGCGCTCTGCCACGCTGGCGCTGATGGCCGGGCAGACTACCGACGTCGAGGCAAGGCTGCAGGCGGCTGAAGCCGCTTTCGCCGCTTTGGGAGCCTGGCCGGGCGCCGAGCTGGACGCCCAGACCCGCGACCTGTTTGGGCGGATGGCCTGCGCCCGGGCCACGCTGGCGGTCACCCGCTACGACCCGCAGACGATGATCGCACAAGCGCGCCGTGCCCAGGAATACCTGTGCCCAGAGAACCTGATCTCCCGCTTTACGGCCAGTTGGGCGCTGGCCGTGGCCCAGCTCCAACTGGGAGACCGCGCTGCGGCTGCCCAGGCTTGCCTGGACAGCATCGCCATCAGCCAGCAGTCCGGGCATGTCTTTTCCATCATCCTGGCTACTGCGAACCTGGCTCGAGTGCGGGCGCTGGAGAACCAGCTTCACCTGGCGGCCGAATCCTACCAGCGCGTGCTGCAACTCGCTGGCGACCATCCGCAGCCGAATGCCGGGGATACGCAGCTTAGCCTGGCCCATATCTTGTACGAATGGAATGACCTGGAGGCCGCCGAGCGGCATGGCGAACAAAGCCTGGGGCTGCTGCGGCAGTTCGACCGCACGATTGACCGCTTCATTCGCGCACAGGTCTTTCTCGCCCGCGTGAAACTGGCCCAGGGCGATAGCGCCGGTGCGGATGCCCTGTTGACGCAAGCCGAACAGGAGGCGCGCCAGCCGGGCTCGGCGCGTTGGGCCTCCGAGGGGGCGGCCGTGCGGGTGCTCTATCTCTTGCAGCAGAACAGGCTGCCAGCCGCCGCTCAGTTGGCGCTAGCGCATCCTTTGCCCGTCAGCCAGGCCCGCGTGGTCCTCGCCCAGGGCGATCCCGCTGCTGCGTTGGCCATCCTGGAGCCCCTGCGCCAGCAGATGGAAGCCAAGGGCTGGCAGGATGAACGGCTCAAAGTGCTGGTGCTCCAGGCGGTCGCACTCCGGGCGCACGGAGACAAGGACGAGGCGGTGCAAGCGCTGGGCGCAGCGCTGACGCTGGCCGAGCCGGGTGGCTTTGTGCGCCTCTTTATAGATGAAGGCGCCCCGATGGCCAGGCTGTTGTCCGAAGCAGCCGCTCACGGGATGATGCCGGGCTATGTGGGCCGGTTGCTGGCCGCCTTTGCGGCTGAGGGGCAGCCAGCCCAGGCTGACCGCCAGGCCAGCTCGCCGCCGCGGGCAGGCAGCGCCACTGCCCAGCGCCTCTTGGAGCCACTGAGCCCACGCGAGTTGGAGGTGCTCAGGCTCATGGTCCAGGGCCTCTCGAATCGCGAGATCTGCACGCGGCTGTTCCTCGCCCTGGACACGGTCAAGGGACATAACCGCAGAATCTTTGCCAAATTAGCGGTGCAACGCCGCACCGAGGCCATCGCCCGCGCCCGCGAGCTGGACCTACTTTAGCTACAAGCGCTCGTCTTCCTCGACCTTCCCACTTGCGCTAGCTTCAATCAACACCCCCAACTAACACTTTGGTGTCTGTACGGCAACACCGTGCGGGCCATATGATGCTGCTTGTGTACGAGCGCAGCCGCCACGGGCTGCCATAGCCAGCCATCA
>Ga0351947_1015_pt1 | contig 19202 bp, 20 predicted proteins | sample BONcelT113001G13_FD_205815 | JGI IMG/M metagenome (GOLD analysis project Ga0351947, IMG submission 205815) | Enriched cells from coal bed in the Powder River Basin, Montana, United States - BONCAT cells T11 rep3 HSBNCT.T11.300.1.G13 ...
CAGCCTGTTTGAGACCCTTGTGATTAGTTCCTTTGCTGCTTTTTCGGTGAAAGTAGCCACCATTATATCTTCTGCTGGTACTCCTTTGAAAATTAGAAATACAACTCTTTCGACCAGTGTTCGGGTTTTACCAGAACCAGGGCCAGCGATAACTAGTAGAGGCCCCTCGGTTGTAGAAATGGCTTCTATTTGAGAGGATTCAGTTCCTTCTGAGATTAAACGATTGATAAAGTCAGTTTGAGCATAATTCATAGTTTGTTATAGACTTATTTAATGGATATTTGATGTAAATAGTGTACGAGCCCCAATTTACTGGACAAAAAAAATGAAATTGGTTTGTAGCTTTCTTCATAGCAAGTGTATTTAGGGAGTCCGACAAGCTCTGCTAGATTTTGGGAGCTGGTGGGGCAATGTTGTTATCCTTTCTTCCAATTTTCTAATTCCCATTCAGCAATAGAGATGTTTGAATTAATTGATTTTATTCTTATAAGCTCGATATACTTAAGATAATCTTTAATATTATCAAGTTCTGTCCAATCTTTTAATGTTATATTTTTTAATCCTTTAAGCACTTTAATTTTAATAATATTGTCAATCGGACAATGATAAGGCACATCAATTTTTCCAATACTCCACATGTATTTCAAAAAAAGATTAATTACCTTTTGACTAATCCCAATTCGAAACCTTCCATTATAAAGAATCTTGCTATACTTTGACGATAAAATATCTGACAACTCTTTTATTTTAGCAATATGACCTTTTTCATCAATGGTCTTATAATTATGCAGGTATAGAAGCAAAAAGTCCTTAATCTCGTTTCTTAAATATTTCGCAGAATTTAAGTCTAGATTTTCATAATTATAAATAGGAAATTCTTCATTTCTCGTCTGAAAACTAGCACTGATACTATTTTGCATTATTTCCTTTATGAGAAATTCGTCTTTTTTGTTATTATATACATAGTTCATAGCTATAAAAAATTATGTTGCACAATAGTTGGTGGCATAATTTTGCTGGAAGTTATTAGAAGAGAGATATTGAACAAAGTCAGCTCACTGTTCTGAGTACCACACCGTGTATTGTGCCCAAATATTTATGATTTAATTATTATTCCATAAAACACATTCGCATTAAAAATATATAGGGCAGATAGATATTGCTGCAGAATATTCAAACCGCCGGTAAATTTAATAAAAAAGAATAAATATATCCTTCGTAAAGTGCGAAATATCAAATATGTGTCAGTCATTCTCTCTCCGCTCCACAAGCTCCGCTCCATTCGAATCACTGACCTTATTTTTACTTCCGCTAAGAGATTGTTGTCCTCCATTCCGCTTTCGCTCCATTCCAGTCAACAAACTCTTTACGCTCCAGATATAAAAAGCGGTATTCGCTTCGCTCATAAGCTGGAATAGAAATGAACACACATCTGGATCGACACTTCATCTATCAATAATCTAGAACTTATACAACGCACACTTTCTCCAAACAAACTCTCAGACGAGTGTTCATTTCTATCCATCTTTCCTTATTATTCGGGCATCACTTCGCTCTGCCCTCAATTAGGCCGCTCCTATTTAACATAATCTGAGCTTAGTTGTGATGTTCATTCCGCGCGCTCCACTCAATCACAACCCACATTATGTATAAATAGGGGCGGCCACCCTCTGTTCAAATATGAGCAAATCCGCAGGCTTTAGGCCTGCTACCCATTTTCTCATATTTTCACAGAGGAGAGAGGTGCGGCACAGCCGCACACATCTCACAGCCTCCGGCTGTTTTGAGCAGTTGCTCCCTCACGTACGCTCATTTAATACCTGCCCACCGCTCCGCTCTCGGGCAGGATGACTTAACAATATACAGACAAACAAAATTCATCAAATGGCAAGTATGTTCGCAAACTCACAACCTTGTTAAAAGCTTTAGATCCACAAAAGCAATATAGGTTATTTGAGCAGGGAAACCTCCACAGTGCCGGCTTCGCCGCCACAGAGGAGAGAGCGGTAAAGTGTTCACGCTGCTTCGCAGCGACATTTATAAATATCAATCCAAATTGAAATGTTCCGTTTTGTATCCCTCTGGTGTGCGCTCCAGCCACTACGTTGCTTCCACGACCTCCGGGATACCAAACTACACATATCCAACAAAACACGCTATAACCTCCCCTGTGCCGGCTTCGCCGCCACACAGGAGAGAGCGGTAAAGTATACACAATGTTATAGATTAGTTAATCCAAATAGTATTTGTATTTCAACTTAAGCCCTAAGATGATACAACTATATTATTTTTATAATTATGCCTAAAATTGATTTTGTTACAATAAAAATAAATACCTTTAATAGATGATTATAAATTATTTATTATGAAAAGCCTTAAATCTTACCTGCTTTTGATTGTACTAAGTATTTTCATTGCATGTTCTAAAGAATTACCTCCTGCCAATATTGAACTTTTTGCAAATCCTAATCCAGTTCCATTTCTTGGATCTACATCAATATCGTGGAATTATTATGAAGCTACAGAGTGTTGTATAAACGGAATAACTGTTTCCAATAACTCTACCATAATTGTTAATAATGTAATTGCAGACACAACCTTAACACTAACAGGAAAAATAAAAGCTGAAAATTTTACCAAAATAATTGTTATAAAAGTTCAAGAGAAACCTAACCACCTTAAACTAATTGATAGTTTAACTATAGGTAGATGGATATTTGTTGAGACAAGAGCATTAGGACTCAATACAAAACCTGATGAGTGGAATATTATGAAAGATGGTAATAGAGCATCTTATATATTTGAAACAGATAAAACTTATACAAATTTAAACTACATGCAACTTGATGAGGAGTTTTTGCACTTAGGACCTGCTCGTTTCTCGGTTAATGAAGATTGCAAATTTGTGATAAAAAATGATTTTTATGGAATACGACCTCCCAGTACTAATGAATTATTGAAAATAACATCTGATTCTTTAATCTTATACAATAAAGATCAAACTTGGGTTTGGGCTGGCAGTGGTGGTTCAGGGTCTGGCGTTTTCCCTACTATAATTAAATACAAACATAGTAGAGAACCTATTAATTTTATAAAATCTAATAATCCCAATACTGAAAAATTTAAAATCTTGACAAGATGCTCTTGGTTACTCCACTCCGTAAGATTCATTCAAAATGGAAGAGAAGACTTGGATCTTATAGATAATATAAAATATAATTTTTATTCAGATGGTACTTCAGAAATATTCGACTTAAACAATAAAATGTTAGGAAATGGCATAAGATGGTACTTGGTAGATAATGAAACAAAATTCAAAATGGCAGGCGGAGGAGATAGAGAAAATATTATAAAACTAACAAATGATGTATTTGAAATAAGCGTTGACCTATTCAATGAAATGGGGAAATATACTCGAATTTCAATATTTCAAGCAATAAACTAATATAAATGTTGTATAAGGATACATTCTTTTCTAAAGTATAATTCGTAAAATTATTTCTTAATATTCTATAATTTTTTTATTGTTGATACGTAGTATTAAATGAATATAAGACCTTTTTCATTAGGTATGGTTATGTCGGGTTTATCATTACACTACGTTCCACTCCAAACCCCACATACGCCATATAGCAAAAGCGAGAGAGCTCCTTCCGCTCTGCTCCAGTCGCACACTCGCGATATGATTAAGATTAAAAAATAAAAAAGACTGCAAAGGAAGCCCCTGGACAGTTCCTTATCAAGGCCTTTCAGCCCAAAGGGTTCGCTCGATAAAAATCTCCACCATTGGGGCTTATGGTAGTATTTTTATCGGCTCAGCCTTGACTAGTTCATGCCCTGGGGCAAAAAAGCAGTCCTTTTTTATTTTTCTTTCTTTTTTTCTGCTTTTTTCTTTCTCTTTCTTTTTTCCGAAATTATTATAATATGAGGGTGTGTCTAAGTCTGTAAACAATTATAATTTACTGTCTTGATTTTTTAACTTTGCAATAATACATAAGTAAAACTTGTGCTTAAGACTTGTAACTTGTAAACACCCTTGGAGTAAATGCCGATCTATGATCCCAATATTAAATTTTCTGACTGCTGGTCCTCGATAGGAAACATCACATTCTATCACCGGAATGGTAAATGCTATTGGCGCTCTAAACCAACACCAGTGTTTCCCGGGACAATGATGCAAATGGAACATCAGTCGGTGCATCTTCGTGCACTGGTATCCTGGCGTTCTTTGACTCAAGAGGAACAGTTGCAATGGTCAGTATATGCAAAGGATGTAGTAGCACACAGGCCTCCTTTTTTGAATGAGAATCACATCAGCGGATATAATCTGTTTGTATCGGCTTACCATGGTTTTGCTACTTTAGGTAATGAACACATACCGGTACCTACAAATTTTGAGGAGTTCCCACCTTTTTATGCTGAATTTGTTTCTGCTGAAGTAGTGGGAAATACAAATCTAGTACTGCGTTTTTCTCTTTTTGTTGGTTGTACCGACAACCCTATGCGATACAAAACTCTTGGGAAAATTCAGTTGGTTGAGCCTGGTAGGGGGTGCCATCCTGGAAAGCTTCGTAATTATTTGTCAGTTGATGCTTCTCCAGATCCTCTTTCTCCTCGCATAATTCTTTTCGACATTCAAAACTATCGGTCTGTATGGGGTTTGGATCTTCCGGAGTACACCCTGCACATCAGATATTTGCTTATTGACTCGCTAACCGGGTTTCGCAATTATCATCACAAGCTATCTTGCTCATTTTCTTTATAGATTAATATTTTACTTAATTCTTTACTTTAGATATAGTTCTTATATTTGCAGTATATTAATGTTTTATACTTTAATAAATATTGCAATATTATGAAAATATTACCTTCAATTGCTTTTAATGACTTCTCCGGCTCAGCCGGTAATGTCACTGCCCGAAAGACGGGCGACAAAACATACCTCTCTACCAGGACAAAGCATTCTAAGAAGAAAACAACTTATCAGGCTGCAATTCGTTGTCGATTTGCCGACACTACTCGAGGTTATTCAAAGATAACAGAAGAGCAACGCCAAGGTTGGATTTCATTGGCCAAAAATCTAGGTTCCTATCACACATCTACGGGAAAAACTTCCATAACCGGTCACAATCTTTTTGTTGCAATCAATTCTTACCGTAAAATTTGTGGGAAACCCCAGACTGCAATAGCACCTTCGCAGTTAAGACCATCTGATTATATAAGATTAGATGATTGGTGGCTTTCACCTGAACACATTGTATTTACAGGTCTGGGAGAAAGAGCGAATAAAAATGAAGTACTGTATGTTGAGATGTATCCCACCCAAAGCCCGGCAGAAAGCAAATGTTGGGATAAGACTGTCCTGGTAGCCATAATTCCGACAACAGATTGGGGTGATATTGACCTAACTAGAGCCTTTATAGAGAAATTTGGAGCTCCATTGACAATAGGGCAGAAAGTTTTTATAAAAATATGCTGGTTAGACTCAGAATGTGGCTATATCAAATACTACTCCCTAATTGTCAGAGAAGCTCAAGAGGCATCCATTGAACGAAATGTCCCATACTTTCCTCGCGCAAAAATTACTCTTGATGATCTATATAAGTATGACAAAGATTTCCGAATAGAGCGTTTTGATTTAGAGTTGTCTCCTAGGCCAAAGCTCGTTTCCAATGACATTATCATATCTCAAGGTGAAAATTATGATGAATATTTGATTCATTTTGGGTTTGATACAAATGAAAAAATGGATGTAATGGATATTGGTCTTTCCTATCAGTTTGGCAGAGACGCGATAGGTTATCAGGTGATGTTTATTGAATTCCAAATCGCAACAGTATCTTATCTTAAACGTATTAATATTTATTCTCGTTCTATTGTGTGCTTTCATGAGCGTACTGAGTTGTTTGGATCCTATTTTTTAACTGTTTAGCATTATATATTATGATAACACTAAATTTCAATAATTTCGGAGGAGGCATCGTCACATTAAATGATTACCAAAGTAAAGATATCTGTGTCCTCAACGGGAAAATTATCGTGAACCCTACCAATTCTGCTTATATTTTGGCAAATAGACTTGAGCTTGATCTACCTTCTGGCTTTGCTATGTCTAAAAGTGCAATGTCAACCGCCGTCCTTGTCTCTAATGCACCAATATATCGAGATGGGACCGTTTTACACTGTTGGATAGAAAACAACAAGCTTTGTATTGAAAAGCTCACAGTATGGGATTCTCATGGCAATTATGAAATCTATATCAATTCTGCCTTTGTTACTAGAGGTTACCGTGGTGTTTTGTCATATACTCAAACTAAACCAATAACCATAAACAACATAGATCTGTTCGGTTTTTTATACAAAAATTATGTGGAAACAGATGATTACATTTCCTTTGCGGCTGTATTCTTGAAATTCCCTAATAATATTCTAAAAGGACAAGGTCCTTTTAATCTGCAACTTTCAGGTACTGCCACTAATGTGAGTGCAGAGATTCCTATTATAGTTACAGATTTTCCGTCTCGCTTTATGACAGGAAATAAGCTTATTGTCGGAACCTTTGAAAACGGCAATTTGACTTTTAGCTACCCTGATAACACATCTCCTATGGGTGGAAGTAGAAGTTTTTTCAATTTTATTGCAGTTCGCGACAAAGCAAAACTTACTTAAAGTATTACTTTAATTAACTCTTTTATTTACCTTCTATATTGTATTTTAAAATATTTTGTATATTTGTTATAGTTTAACTTCTTAATAAATATCAGCATGAAGTACACTCCTTCAATTGCCTTTGATGAATTTGCAGGTTCTGCAAAAGGCGTGACCGCAGCTAAGAGCCGTGGTCGTAAATACATCAGAAATAAGGGCTATGGCAACTCTTCAAAATCTGCCTCTCAAGGTGAAATTAAAGTCATCTTCAGAGATCTTGCCAAAAATTTTAAATCACTCACTCAGGCCCAGATTGCCGCCTGGAATACTCTTGCTCAAACTCAGGAGGGCAAATCTATCCTTGGCTCAAAAGGCAAAATATCAGGCCTGAACATTTACCTCCGTCTAAACCATTGGGTTGTAGCTAGTGGAGGTACGGCTCTGGTTACACCACCCGTTCTTTCCGGTGTTCCCTCTCCTTCCAATGCCACTTTATCCCTTACTGCCAGTGCCTTCACCATTACACTCGCTAGTATACCCGATGACATTTCCAACCTTAAGCTAATCGTCAAGGCTTCCATGCCACAATCAAACGGGATCAGCGATGCTTATGCCAAAGCAGCCATTATCGCCTTGCCTCAAACCCCTGTAACAACAGCCATAGCTCTCAAAACTTCGTATGATGCTAAGTATGGGGCTCCATCAACTAGCCACTCGAAAGTGTTTGTAAAATGGTTTTATGTGAACACCGCTACAGGAGAAAGATCTGGCGAAATGATGGGACTAGCAACATTGACTGAATAGTATTGAACTTTCACCACCCAACTTATCCTAATTTCATTCTTTCCAATCCCTGCCTTGTAGTGATGCAATGCAGGGTTTTTAATTAAACTAATAGATATGACACCGGAATTAATAATACAATTGATTGCATCATTGTTAGGCACTGGAGGATTTGTTGCAATTTTTCTGATCATTGAAAAGAAAGCAGCTGCCCAGGTGGCCAACACAGAGAAAGTCAATGAGCAATGGCAACTAATAGTTGTGCAGAAAGAGCGTGATCTCATTACACTTAATCAAAAGTATGAAGCAGCTATAGAAAGGATTGAAAAACTTTATGATACAAACACAGAGTTACGGAATCAACTTGATGTGGCCAACACAAATTACGCGGTCTCAAAACTTATGCGGTGCCATGTAATCAAGTGCATTAATAGAGAACCTCCATTTGGCAATACAGAGGAGGTTAAACAACTGGAACAGTAAATATGAAAACACCAATATCCAAGCATTTTAATTACGAAGAGTTTGAATTCAGCCAAAAAGCGAATGAACTCGGCATCGACAATCATATCCCTTCCGACAAAATACGTTTTGCCATACGGCTCCTAGTATTGAATCTTCTGCAACCACTTAGGGATAAAGTTCAACGCCCTCTTGTTCTGAACAGTGGATATAGATCTCCAGCTCTAAACAAGGCTGTGGGAGGTGCAAAGGACTCTCAACACTTGAAAGGAGAGGCTGCCGATATATTTTGTAAAGATGCCATGGAAGTTTTGTTGCTTGCTCAGATAATATTCAGATACTCTCTTCCATTTGATCAGATGATTCTTCACGATTCACTCCTTCATCTCTCTTTTAAGCCAGATGGTAAACAACGGCATCAGATTCTATATAACAAATCATACAAGGAGGCGCAACTATGATTTCCTTAGACCAAATAAGAAAATTTATCAGCATATCCTTTATTGCAATTTTTGCGATTCTGTGTTCTGTAAGCATTTTAAACATTGTCCAATGCGGAAGAGATAATGGCCAAAATTCAGAAATAATCACTAAAGTCGACACTTTATATCTGTATGATACCATCCGAATAGATAAGCCCACACCTGTAATAGCGAGAAACATTGACACTATCCTAGTCCAGGTAAAAGACACCATCCGTATAAAAGACACCATATACCTTAAACTTCCTAAAGAACAAAAATTCTATCAAGACGAGAACTATCAAGCATGGATTTCCGGATATCGTCCGGAGCTGGACAGCATTCACATATTCCGGAACACCCAGCAAATAATCACTTCCACAACCATCCGGGCAAAGCAGAAGCGAGACCGGTGGGGAATTGGAATTCATGCCGGATATGGCATCACTCTCCAGCAAAACACAATCAAACCAACTCAGTATATCGGGATTGGTGTGAATTATAATTTGCTCTCATTTTAGTGTATGAAATAATTTCTTAAATTTGTACAGTCTTATGACGAAAGTCAGACGATAATTTTAAGCAAACAAAGCGTTGGATAATTAAATTCAACGCTTTTTTTATACTTTTCTGTTGTTGCGGACGTACTGCGGACGTTCTATAAAAACAAAAAAACCAAAATATTGAATTTCAATAATTTGGCTTTTACTCTGGTGCCCAGAACAAGACTCGAACTTGCACACCGCAACCGGCACTACCCCCTCAAAGTAGCGTGTCTACCAATTTCACCATCTGGGCTTAGGGACTGCAAATATAGAATATTTTTTTGTAACTTAGCAAAAAATAAAAGCTTTTGCGATGAACGAAAATTTCAAAAAACAGATTTCACAAACAGAAAATCTGAACGAGATAGCGGAGATAATATCACAAAGTACAGAGCTTCATGAAAGCATTTCCGGGTACACTAAAGAGCCTTATGATGAGATCTTTGGCAAAGGAATTCATAAACTTACCATGAAATTCGGCAAAAAGGGTGATACCATATATCTCCTGGGTGACTATAAAGGAAAAGAGGAGGACAACAGCTCAACAATTGAGGTTGTTCTTGATGCAATTGAGCAAGGACTGCTAACAAGTGCGCACACTCTTGACAGAGCCGGATTGTTTGCGGGGTTAATTGAGAGTTGTGCATTAAAAAAAGTGGGTTTTGACATAACATCAGACTCCGATATACCCGAAAAAGATTTTTTGTTTAATGATAACAATCAATCAATACTTGTTAGTGTATCTGCAGACAAAGAGGGTAAATTTGTAGATTATATTTACAATAATGGTTTGGAAATTACTCTTTTAGGCCATGTAACCAAAGGTGAACTCAGAATGGACGAGATCTCTTTTGGATACATAACAGATTATCTTGATTAGAATGAACATCAATATTAATAAAGAGAGAGAAAAGATTTCCTCTATGTTTAATAACATAGCGGGTAGTTATGATTTGCTTAACCATCTTCTCTCTTTTGGAATTGATAAAAGATGGCGAAAAAAGTTAATCGGCAGAGTTCTGCTTAAAAATCCAAAAACAGTTCTTGATATTGCATGCGGTACAGGTGATTTGACTCTTGCTTTGTTTAAAAAAGGGATACAGGTTACAGGCCTCGATATTGCACAAAAGATGATGGATGTTGCACAGGAAAAACTTGCAAGACATATTCGCAAAACACAAAATACATCTCTACCTAACCCAATTTTTGTGTGCGCTTCCGCTGAATCTATTCCTTTTGAAAATTCGACTTTCGACGCAGTAACAATAGGTTTTGGAATAAGAAACTTCGAAAATCGAGGAGAATCTCTGCTTGAAATTAGCAGAGTGCTTAAGAAAGGAGGAACACTTGCTATTCTCGAATTTGCTACTCCAAAGAACAAAATCTGGAGATGGCTTTTTAACCTCTACTTCCTGAAAATCCTACCCTTTGTTGGAAAAATTATATCAAAAGACAATCAGGCCTATAGTTACCTACCTCAATCAGTAAGCACATTTCCTCAATATGAGGAATTTGCATCTGAATTGGAGCATTTTGGTTATGTAAATATTGACTATGTCACATTAACAGGAGGGGTAGCCATTCTTTATGTCGCTCAAAAAAAATAAAAAAAAGGTGATTTGATATGCCATTTTGGGAGCTGTTTTCGATAGTACTATATCTGCTGTATCTGGCAATTGCCATTTATGCCTCAATCATTATTATATATAGGAAATTAGACCCCGTTAAATCACTTTCTTGGATTGTTGTTATGCTAATGCTACCCTATATAGGGTTGTTCCTTTACCTTTTCTTCGGTCAGAATTATCGCAAAAGAAAAATCTTCAACAGAAAAGGCGTAAGGGATGAAAGAGTTCGTAGAATTTTTGCAAATCATCAACTTAAGCATCTCAGAACAAACCCCTCATATCTTCCCGATCACCTCAAACCCTACAAAAAACTTATAATGCTGAATCTGCGCAGCAGCCGAAGCACGCTTGGTACAAATTCAGATATCCATGTCTATTTCCATGGAAAAGAGGCGCTTGATGCCATGTTCTCTTCAATATCCCGCGCAAGGCAACATATACATTTACAATCCTATATAATAGAAGACGATATAACCGGAAACCGGTTTAAAAACCTTCTTATAGAGAAGGCCAGAGAAGGAGTTGAGGTAAGAGTGATTTTTGACGATGTTGGATGTTGGAAACTATCCTCAGATTATAAAAACGACCTGATTAAAAACGGGATTGAGCTTTTAACCTTCTCCCCTGTCAGATTTCTAACTCCAACATCTAAGGTTAATTACAGAAACCACAGGAAGATACTGGTTATTGACGGAACTACCGGTTTTATTGGGGGAGTCAACATAGCTGACAGGTATTATAGCGGAGGTAACTTTACCGAATGGCGTGATACACATATTAAAATTATTGGAGAGTCTGTCGCCGCAATGCAATCAAGTTTTCTACTTGACAGATACTTCATTATAAACCAGCAATTCAATAAGCGAAAAAAATACTACCCGATGCCAGTTTCAGAAGATTTCTTCAGCCTTGAACCGGGTAATAAAAATATTCATTGCCAAATAATAACCTCAGGACCTGACAGTGACTGGGCAAGTATAATGCAATGTTACTTTGCTGCCATTTCAAAGGCAAAGAAAAATATCTACATAATTACACCATACTTCACACCTAACGAGTCAATTTTGAATGCGATCAAGATAGCTGCTCTCGGAGGAGTAGATGTTTCAATTATGCTATCGGAGAAATCTGACACAAGTATCGCTCACTGGTGTACAATGTCATATGCAACTGAACTGCTAGAGGCAGGAGTTAAGGTTTACCTATATTCCAAAGGATTTAATCACTCTAAGGTTATTTCTATTGACGGTCAATTCTGCATTGTCGGTTCTGCAAATATGGACAACCGCTCGCTTGATTACAATTTTGAAATAACTGGAATTATTTACAATGCCGGGTTGGCTCAAAATATAGAAGATCAATTTATTAAAGACGCAGAAAGGTGCAAACCTCTGGCAAGCTCAAAATGGGCAAAAAGAAGCAAATCTAACCAGATTAAGGAGTCATTTGCGCGACTTTTGAGCCCGTTAATTTAGAACCCTTAAAATTGATTCTTATGATCAAAACCATACTCGCAGTCAGTTTTAATCTGCCACTTGAAAATCCTGTTCTGATTTTTGCGCTTATATTATTTATAATTCTCTTTGCACCAATTATATTCAATAAATTCAAAATTCCTCATCTTATCGGATTAATAATTGCCGGTGCCATAATCGGGCCTAACGGATTCTACCTGATGGAGAGAGATAGCAGCATTCTGCTGTTCGGGACAGTAGGTCTTCTCTATATTATGTTCCTTGCAGGTATTGAAATTGATATTGCGGAATTTAAGAAAAATAGCAACAAGAGCTTGATTTTCGGTATGCTCACATTTTTAATTCCAATGACAATCGGCACTTTAACAGGCATATATCTTTTAAAATTCACAATACCCACCTCAGTTCTTCTGGCAAGTATGTTTGCTTCACATACTCTGTTATCCTACCCTATTGCCAGTAAATTCGGTGTTATAAAAAACAGGGCCGTAAATATTACTGTTGGAGGAACAGTAATCACAGACACTCTTGCCCTACTTGTTCTTGCCGTTATTGTCGGGATGTCAACAGGTGTAGTTGATGGAAAATTTTGGCTGAAACTATCAACTTCAGTTGTTGTTTTTGGCTTGGTCGTAATATTTATCTTTCCAATTATTGCCAGATGGTTTTTTAAAACGTACCACGAAAATATTTTGCAGTATATTTTTGTACTAGGCCTTGTCTTTCTTGCGGGCTTTCTTGCCGAAGCTGCAGGTATAGAGGCAATTATTGGGGCTTTTTTGGCAGGATTGGCACTTAACAGACTTATTCCGCATACCTCTCCTTTGATGAACAGAATTGAATTTGTGGGCAATGCTCTGTTCATTCCATTTTTCCTTATAGGAGTTGGAATGCTCATAGATTTCAGAGTCTTCTTCACCGGATTTGAGACAATCAAGGTTGCAGTAATTATGACTGTTGTTGCAACTTTCTCAAAATTTTTAGCAGCGTGGATCAGTCAGAAAAGTTTCGGATTTACTAAAGCCGAAAGGAACATAATGTTTGGGTTGAGCAATGCTCAGGCAGCTGCCACACTTGCTGCAGTAATGGTTGGATATAACATAATTCTGGAAATCGGTGCCGACGGAGAACCAATCAGACTTTTGAACGACAATGTTTTAAATGGGACAATTTTAATGATACTGGTTACCTGCACAATATCTTCATTTGTAACTCAAAGTGGTGCCAAAGTAATTGCAGTAGAAGAGGAGAGTGCACCTGAAAGTGCGAATAAAATAAAGGAGCGTATCCTTATTCCGATAAACGATCTTGAAACCACAGACGATCTTGTAAATCTTGGCCTTACAATAAAAAGTGCCAAAAATAAAAAATGGCTTTACGCACTAAACATAATTGATGATAATCAGGCTAACGAGAGTGCCGATAAAAAAGCGCGGAAAATTTTGGAAAGAGCATCAATAATTGCATCTGCTACAGACAACTACATGCACGAACTGATGCGGTATGACACAAACCCTGTTACGGGAATCGTGAATGTAATACGCGAACACAAAATTACGGACCTTATTCTGGGGCTTCACATCAAGAAGAATCTCTCGTCTACTTTCCTGGGTGATATAACAGAGAGTGTGCTTAACCGATGCAACACTACAACAATAATCTATAAATCTGCTCAACCGTTAGCGACCATAAAAAGGCACATAATAACAATCCCGGAGAAGGCAGAGAGTGAAGAGGGATTTGCAATCTGGCTCATGAGGGTATGGAATATTGGAAGGAATACCGGAGCAGAGCTTCATTTTCATGCTTCAAAAGAGACTTTAAAATTTATCGAGGAGGTTCAAAACCGCTTCCCTATTTCCGCACAATTCATCAGATTTAATGACTGGGATGACTTTCTAATTCTTGGCAGGGAATTAAAGACAAACGACAATCTTATAATTGTCATGAGTCGGCCTAACAGACCATCTTACCATAAAAAAATGGCAAAAATACCCGAGTATCTCGATAAGTATTTTAAAACGAATAACTATATGCTTGTTTATCCAATCCAAAGCGGAGTCCACGAAGGTGATGAATTCGTAATGAGCAACTTAACAACAAATTACCAAAGCTTTGAAGATTTTGGACGTGGTATTTCAGGATTATTCAAAAAGCGTTGATTGAAATTCATTAAGTAAAATATTATAAATTATAAATTATAAAACCTATAAAAATATTAAATTATGAGAAAAAGAGTCAGAAGTTCAGGACAACTATTCAAAACATTCGCAGTATTACTAATGGTTATTACTATCCTTATTTCATGTGATCCAAGTAAACGAAGAGAGACAGCTTTGGTTAGAGAAGGTTGCCAGGAGCAGGAGTGTTTGGTTTCTTCCAGAGACACAACACAGGATGTATTCTGGAGCGAACTGCAAAAGCTACTTGGTAAAGCATATGAAGGAACAGTTGTTTCGGCACCTGCAAATGATACCGCTTTTACCGGCAAAAGACTGCTTATGCATGTTCTTTCCGGTGATGACAGTATCATTAATATCCCATTCTTTGTAGGCACAGACAGCTCAAGAACCTGGGTCTTTACTAAAGATGAGTGTGGCATTTTGCTCAAACATGACCACAGACACCAAAACGGAACTCCTGATGAATTAACCATGTACGGAGGCAAGACACAAAATTTCGGCTCTGCATTCAGGCAAATATTTCCTGCCGACCAGGAGACTGCAGATATGCTCCCCGGAGCAATCACCAACGTTTGGTGGATTGATTTTGTCCCGGGAGAATACTTTGTATATAACCTGAGAAGAGTTAATACAGATCGTCTGTTTTCTGTTCGTTTCGATCTAACCAAAGAGGTTGAGACTCCAGGCAAGCCTTGGGGCTGGAGCTAAACATAAACTATATATATCTGCATATGCAGATATAAAAAAAGGATTTCCTGAGCTTTCAGGAGATCCTTTTTAATGTTTTGAGTTTGTGACCCCGACAGGATTCAAACCTGTAACCGTCTGATCCGTAGTCAGATACTCTATTCAGTTGAGCTACGGGGCCAATATGATTTCAGAGCAAAGATGTTAAGCTGTTAAGCAATAACCTCTTTAACTGATACGTATTTTCTCTCTTTGATACGAGCCTTCTTACCGGTAAGTTTTCTCAGGTAGAAAATTCTTGCCCTGCGTACTTTACCACGCTTGTTTACTTCGATAGAATCGATAAATGGTGAAGCAATTGGGAAAATTCTCTCAACACCTACTCCATTGGAAATTTTACGAACTGTAAAGGTCTCTGTAGATCCGATTCCTCTTCTTTGAATTACCACACCGCGATATTTCTGAAGACGCTCTTTTGTCTCCTCTTTAATCTTGTATGTAACAGTAATGGTATCGCCTGCTTTAAAATCAGGTAATTGATTTAGCTCTACGGCAAATGCCTCTTGTGCAACTTTAATTAAATCCATTATTTTAAACTTATTAGTGCAACATTACCTACTATTAGTTCATGTAAGAGGTTGCTTTTTTGGGACTGCAAAAATAGATATTTATTTTTAGATACCAAAAATTATTATTACTAAATACCTGCTTTATACAGTGCACCTCCAATATTGTCATATTTTGCACCCGTAACAGAACTTAAACAATTGGGAATATCATGAGCATAAAGAGCACCCAGAAAAGCAAAAATAAGAGCCTCTTTGAAGTTGACAGTCATCGCATCCGGAACATAATATTCACACTGGGGTGCATTTTTAGCCATTCTCTCTACAAGATATTTATTAAATGCTCCGCCGCCGGTCAGTAATACCTTTCCTTTTTTAATATGGCTCCCTATCTGAATTGCAACATGTTCACAAAACGTGGCAAGTTTGTCTTCTAGAGGGAGTTCAAAAGAGTCTATCAACGGAATTACAACCTCCTCAACCCACTCTCTTCCCAACGACTTAGGACCACTCTTTGTATAAAAATCAAGATTATTCAGTTTATCGAGCAATTCTGCATGGATTTTGCCGCTCCTTGCAATCTCACCATCTTTATCATATTCCAAACCGATTCCTCTGGTATAATGGTTAAGAACATAGTTTACCGGTGATATATCGTAGGCAATGCGTTTATCTCCACCGTCAAACGAGATGTTTGAAAAACCACCCATATTCAGGCAATATGAAAACTCTGCAAAGAGGTTGCGGTCCCCGACAGGAACAAGAGGCGCTCCTTGTCCCCAAAGTGCCACATCGGTAGTACGAAAATCGCAAATTGTGTCAACTCCGCTTTCTGCAGCTATTCCGGCACCCGATCCAATCTGTGCTGTAAACCTTTTAGATGGCTGATGAAAAATGGTGTGTCCATGAGAGGCAATGTAGCGTGGTTTAAGGTCATGTTTGTTGATGAACTCTTTGACCCTCTGCCCAACATACAAGCCATAGTCAGAATTAAAGAGAGCATATTCCAATGCTGTCATTTTCTGAGCATTTGCCAACTTCTCCTTTATATCCGCAGGATACTCCTCAGATTCGGCTTTGAGTATTTTATAACTCCATTTGCCATTATCCAGATTAAATTCTGTGTAGCACATGTCCAGTCCGTCGAGAGATGTTCCCGACATAAGCCCGATAATTTTTACCATATGAATGAACTTTTAAGGGTGTTATTATTACCTCTGCCGTCTGTGACGGAGATTACGATATTATGTCTTTTTCCTTTGGTTATCTTATCGGATCTTAGCTCTGTCTCCAGCCTCCGGTTCTTTGGATCGTATGCTGTAAGAATCCACTTATCGTCAATCATAACGCTATAGTCTGCCACACCCGAAAGGTTGTCGCTTATTGTTATCCTCAGATAGCTTCTGCCTGAGAGATTCTCTCCATCTTTAAATGCGGGAACAATCCTAGGTGGAATTGTGTCCAGCGATATGCCAAAATTCCCGAATGTTCCGGTCGAGGTCTCTATCCAGCCGTTTTTATATGTCCCCCCTATTGAATTTTGACCTCCGTTTCCGTTAAATGTGACAATAACAGCTTTATCGGTAAGATGGGATGGTATATGATCTGCTCTAAGGGCAATTCTTGCGGCATTATGAATTGGCGTAGTGTTTCTGTGTACTCTCCATGCAGGAGCTCCGTTGAATGTCAAAGGTTCTGCTTCGAAGAGAATTGAACTATAGAGTGCTCCCGGGGGAAGCATTAAACGAATACCGTCTGATTCAAACCTGTTTGGCAGAAACCAGGGCATTACTGTACCTCTTTTAAGTGCGACAGTATCTGAAATTAAACTTGCAGGTGCAACAGCTCCTCTTTTAACTTTAAATGACCTTGTAGTTTTGTTTTTATGCTCGTCGAGTAACTCAATTTTAACTGTATGAAGATTATCATCAGTTAGGATAAAGAGCCCATAACCTACAGATTCAATATTTTGCCTGAGTCCTCCTCCGGGCTCTGTAAAACTCTTAATCATATTTACACCTTTCAACTGTTTCTCGCTATACTCCACAACACTGTTGATGTAGCGTCCCTGATCAAAGGGGATTCTGTCGGGTACAAATGAAAAGATCAGACTATCATTTAAATAGTAGTTGTAGTGCGACACTGCAAGCCTTGCTGTAGTATTGTTTTGCTTGTCTATTGCTGCAACGGCCACATAGAAGGTGTCGCTAACTGTAATTTGGGTTAAAAAAGGCTCGGTAAAGCTTGCCAACAGCCTGGTTTGAGGCAGTGTTAAAGGGTCTGTTATTGAGTAAAAACTCACTCTGTTTATCACAGGAGGGATATTGTCCGGCACATTTATTCCAGCCTCTGTGATGGGATTGAGAGGAATCTGAGTTTCAGTATCTCTTACTTCAAAATGGAGATGCGGTCCGCCGGATGAGCCTGAATTGCCGGCTCTTCCTAAAAAATCCCCCCTTTTGACAGGGAACATCAGAGGATCAGGATAGAGATTTACTGCGAATTTTTCTTTTTCGTACTGCTGCTCTCTGACCCATTTAGCAATATTGATTGCAAAATCGTGCATATGTCCGTAGAGTGTTGTCATTCCATCGGGATGCTGAATGTAGATGGCATTGCCATAACCGGTGGGAGAAACTGTTATTCTGGATATAAAGCCAGATTCAGCTGCGAAAAGAGATGCTCCTACAACTCCGCCAATCCTTAAATCTATTCCTGAATGGAAATGGGTTGCCCTTAGCTCTCCGTAGCTTCCTGAAAGTGAAACAGGTAAATTTATAGGTAAGCGATATCCTCTGCCGGAAGTAGTTGCCTGTGCGAATACAGCAACAGATGCCAGAACAAGAGTTGCTGCTAATATGAATCTCCTTGTACGCATCAGGAGAATATCTTTTTCATCCTTTCAAAGAAGTTTCTATCCTCTTTGTCCGGCTTTGGTTTGAAAGTTTCGGAACCTTTTAGTTTTTCTAGTAATTCCCTTTCCTGTTTTTCAATTTTTTTAGGTGTCCATATCTGAATATAGACCAGTAAATCTCCCATTCCGTATCCATTAACATCCGGGAGGCCTTTCCCTCTGAGACGAAGGATTTTTCCTGATTGTGTACCGGGTTCTATCTTGATCCTGAGTTTGCCGTCAATAGCGGGAATATCGGCATCTGTTCCCAATACGGCATCAGGTATGGATATAAAGAGGGAGTATATGAGATCATTGCCATCTCTTTGGAGTTCGGCATGCTCCTCCTCTTCTATAACAACCAGCAGATCACCATTAATTCCTCCGCGTTTTGCTGCATTGCCTTTACCCTGAACTGTCAGTTGCATTCCCTGTGCAACTCCTGCAGGGATCTTGAATGATATCTCCTCCATCTCCTTTACCAGACCACTACCGGAACATTCTCCACATGGTTTGGCTATAATCTTGCCCTCACCATGACATGTCGGACATACAGATGCAGTTTGCATTGTGCCCAAAAAGGTCTGAGAAACTCTGGTTACCTGCCCGCTCCCTTTACAGGTATCACATGTTTTGATGTCGGCTTCCGATTTTGCACCTTTGCCACTACATGCCTTACATGCAACCTGTTTGTTTATTTTTACCTTTTTCTCGGCACCATGAGCTATCTCTTTAAGATCCATTTTAACACGAATCCTTATATCAGAACCCCGGCTGACCCTTCTTCCTCCCCTGCTCTGCCCGCTAAAGCCACTGAAACCCCCAAAGCCTCCAAAATGGCCTCCGAATATATCACCAAACTGGCTAAAGA
>Ga0351947_1021_pt1 | contig 19136 bp, 17 predicted proteins | sample BONcelT113001G13_FD_205815 | JGI IMG/M metagenome (GOLD analysis project Ga0351947, IMG submission 205815) | Enriched cells from coal bed in the Powder River Basin, Montana, United States - BONCAT cells T11 rep3 HSBNCT.T11.300.1.G13 ...
AGAAAGGGAGACTCAGTATTGGTTTCAGAGGCAGAGCATCACTCCAATATTGTACCCTGGCAATTGATTTGTGAAAGCAAAGAGGCAAATCTGAGAGTTCTTCCGGTTGATGAAAATGGGAACTGGAGAATGGATATGCTTGACAATCTTCTCGACAGATCCGTTAAAATTGTTTCTGTTTCTCATGTCTCAAATGTACTGGGGTTGATAAACCCTGTAGAAGAGTTGATTTTCAAGGCGCATGCAAAGGGAATTCCGGTATTGATTGACGGAGCGCAGAGTATTGTTCACATTGAAACTGATGTACGCAAACTTGATTGCGACTTTTATGTCTTTTCCGGACACAAACTCTACGGGCCAACAGGCACAGGGATTTTGTACGGCAAGAGGGAAATTCTTGATAGTATGCCACCCTGGATGGGAGGAGGAGATATGGTAGAGACAGTTACTTTTGAGAAGACAACATATGCCCCTCTCCCCTTAAAGTTTGAGGCGGGTACGCCCAATTTTATTGGTGCAGCAGCAATGTTGGAGGCAATAAGGTTTGTAGAGTCAATTGACAAAAAATTTCTGGAGAACACAGAGCGGTCTATAGTGGAATATATGACAGAGGAGCTTTTAAAAATCGAAGGATTAAGACTTTATGGAATGGGAGAGAGTAGAATTTCTCTATTTTCGTTTACCGTAAGTGGTGCACACCCCTCAGACCTGGCAATGATTATGGACAAAATGGGAGTTGCATTACGCTCGGGACAAATGTGTGCCGAACCTCTTATGAAAAGATACGGAGTTGAATCAATGCTTCGTGCATCCTTTGCCGCATACAATACAATTGAAGAGGCAAAGTACTTTATAACCTCTTTAAAAAGAGCAATTAAGATGTTATCATAATTGAGATATTTGCTTGTTATAGAGCAGATTATTCACAACAGATTTGAAACAGGCGTTCTAATGAAAAATAAAATTGGGTATAGCTTAGTTTAAATGTATCAACGAATAAGGTAAACAGTAATAAATAATTTAAAAATAATAATTTATATAATGACAATTAAAGAAGTTGAGCAGCAAATTGTCGAGGAGTTCTCGATTTTCACAGATTGGATGGATAAATATGAATATTTAATAGAATTAGGGAAATCGCTGCCAATAATAAAAGAGGGTGAAAAACTTGAAGGAAACCTAATAAAGGGCTGCCAATCAAGAGTGTGGCTAAACGCAGAATTTAAAGATGGCCTCATCTATTTCACCGCTGACAGCGACGCAATTATTACAAAAGGAATAATATCACTGTTGGTTAGGGTTTTCTCGGAAAGAACACCTGCTGAGATAATTAATGCTGACTTGAACTTTATTAAAGAGATTGGTCTTCAGGAGAACCTCTCTCCAACAAGAGCAAACGGCCTGCTATCGATGATAAAACAGATAAAAATCTATGCAATGGCCTACTCTGCATAAAAATTTTTAATATTATGAGCGTAGAAAAAAATATTGTACTGGCCCTTAAACAGGTTTATGACCCGGAGATACCCGTTAATGTGTATGATTTAGGGCTGATTTATGAAATCAGGGTTGATATAAATCGTAAAGCTTTTATTAAGATGACTCTTACCGCACCCAACTGCCCAATGGTAGATGAGTTGCTACAGGATGTCCATGATGCAGTTTCAATGGTGCCATCTATTGATGACGTGGCAATTGAGCTCACATTTGACCCGCCATGGGACAGAGACAGAATGAGCGAAGAGGCTCTTTTTGAGCTGGGTATGCTATGAAAACAATACTTCTGCTAGGAAGCAACAGAGGAGATAAGTTCTCACTAATAGATCAGGCATCACAAATGGTGTCAGATCTATCAACTGGTGAGATCGTGCTCTCGTCACTATATGAGAGCGAACCCTGGGGTTTTAAAGCAGATGAATGGTTTTTGAACAGAGCGGTGCTTATTGATACAGAGTTCAGACCGGAAGAGCTGCTTGAAAAGGTTCTTAACATTGAAAAAAAACTGGGAAGGGTGAGAGGAGAGGAGAGCAAGAACAACAAGAAGGATGAAGAAAAAAGTGGCGCGGAGAGAGAATACAGTTCCAGAGAGATAGACATTGATATCATATTTTATGGTAATTTGGTGTATCAGAGTAAAACCCTCACATTACCACACCCAAGAATGCACTTTAGAAGGTTTGTGTTAGAGCCTGTTTCCCAAGTAGCACCCAATTTTATTCATCCGGATTTGGGAATCACCGTTGAACAACTGCTGAACGAATGTGAAGATAACTCTGTTGTAAACAAGATAACTCTGAAGCAATAAGAGAAACTCCTTATTATTCAAGAAGTTGTGTAATAACTATGATATCTCATTAATGCTATAATAAGTTATGTAAAGATTATTATGGCTCATTGGTAATCAGTAAAGCATGAAAAATTCGTTTTTTACCGAATCAGTTGCAAACGCGATCCCCTCTTTTGATCTGTATCACGAGGAGTCGCCCGTTATGTTTGCCTATAGAACAATGGAGGAGATCTGGGAGGAGACAGGTGGTGAGTCTGATGAACCACACAGGCATAATTTTTATACTGTTATTTGGGTAAAAGAGGGTACCGGCATTCACATGATTGATTTTACATCGCATGAAATGAAGCCCGGCAGACTCTTTTTTCTCTCACCAGGACAGGTTCACCAGGTAGTCTCACACACCGAACCATTAGGACTTGTACTAATGTTTACCGGAGATTTTCTCTGTAAATACAATATTAATCATGATTTTCTTAAAGCCCTTTCACTTTTTGAGCCAGGGAACACCTCTCTGCCTCTGGATATAAAGGATGGAGATGAGATGATGCTTGAATTGGCAGAAAAAGAGATTGTCTCCGTTTTTAACTCCGAATTAAATGAGGGAAATGTAAATTGTGAAAAGTTTAAGAACGAGGCAGTTGCTTCATGGCTTAAGATATTCCTGATTGAGTGTTACAAACATAAACCTGCCGATAAAAACTCTAACACACAATATACTCAAACTGAAAAATCTGTTGTGGGAAGTTTTAAAGAGCTATTGGAAGAAAATTTCAGTAAATGGCATCTGGTTTCACATTACTCCAAGGAATTAAGCATAACGGCAGACTATCTAAACAATGTTTTAAAGGATTCAACAGGCATTAATGCCAAAGAGATGATTCAGCAGAGAATAGCATTGGAGGCAAAGCGATTGGGTGTTAATACATCTTTCTCCTCCAAAGAGATTGCATACGCCTTGGGCTTCAAAGATCCCGCCCATTTCAGCAAATTCTACAAAAGCGTTACAGGAGAAAACTTTACCGATTTTCGTTCCGGTACGGATTTATACAACAAATAGAGGGAATATTACATTGACCGGCAACTCCTGACCCCATACCTTTGTGCTATAATTAATATGTAAATAAAATAAAGCACAAAGCGATGAAAACACCTGATACAAAATATACAATAATAAGAGCCAATAGCAGAGGCGGTGCCGATCACGGCTGGCTCAAAGCAAACCACTCATTCTCATTTGCAAACTATTATGACCCTGAAAGAGTCCATTTTGGAGCACTCAGGGTATTGAATGATGATTGGGTAGCACCGATGGAGGGATTTGGAAAACACCCGCACGACAATATGGAGATTATTACAATCCCTCTTAAGGGAGAGTTATCTCACGGGGACAGCATGGGGAACAGTTCAGTAATTACTACCGGAGAGATTCAGGTAATGAGTGCCGGCAGTGGCGTTTTTCACAGCGAGATGAACAACAACAAAGAGGTAGCAGCGGAGCTACTGCAGATTTGGGTATATCCCGACACAAAAAGTGTTGAACCAAGGTATGATCAGAGAAAGCTTGATGACTCTAAGATGAAAAACAACCTCCTCAACATAATAAAGCCATTTGGTGACGATAACGAAGAGGGTATACCCATCTACCAGCAGAGCTGGTTTCATCTTACCAAACTTGACCAAGACAGGAGTATTGAATACAAAACCAAAAAAGAGGGTAATGGCTTATATGTTTTTGTTATAGAGGGAGATATATCAATTTTGGGAAACAAGTTGTCACGTAGAGATGCAATTGCAGTTACAGAGGCTGTTTCATTAGAGATTATTGCAGAAAAAGAGGCAAAGATTCTGATTATTGATGTCCCTATGAAGTGGTAATTCAAACAAAAACCAAATTAAACTGTTAACAAGGGGGCAACCCAACTAAAATAAATGAATAGAGATGAAAATTATAGATAGCTTAAAGTGGCGCTATGCTACAAAGAAATTTGATACCACAAAGAAGGTAAGCAGTACAAATATCGAACTGTTAAAGGAGGCAGTGAACCTGACTGCAACTTCATACGGACTGCAACCATACAAGGTTCTTATTATTGAGAATCCGGAGATTCGCGAGAAACTTAAAGCTGCTGCCTGGGGACAACCTCAACTGACAGACGCATTTGTGCTGTTTCTGTTTTGTAACTACACCAATGTTGGAGACAAAGAGGTTGACAACTACCTTGAGCTAAGAGCAAAAATAAACAATCTTAATGTTTCTGAGTCTGCTGATTACGGTAATATGATGAAGTCTCATATGGCTTCAATGAGCCCTGAGCAGATGAAGGTGTGGACTTCAAAACAGACATATATTGCTCTTGGCACACTTATGGCTGCCGCTTCGGAGCTGGGAATTGATTCAGGCCCGATGGAGGGATTTGACAAGGAGAGTTTTGATAAGATACTTGGGCTGAAAGAGAAAGGGCTTACAGCATCTGTTATGTGTGCTCTTGGATACAGGTCACAAGAAGACCCATTCCTGGCTTTCAAAAAAGTAAGGAAGCCATTGGAAGAGATGTACGAAACCGTATGATTCAATAAAATCGTTTGATTTTAAAAGCTAAGATTTAACCGCCTTCTTTATTAAAGTTGGCGGTTAAATGCTTCTATACCGCCATTAAGAAATGCCAAAAATTCTGTTAAAGAACTTTCTCCGATCGGTTTAATCAATACTTGCTCATTATGATCAACAAGAACATAATAGGGCTGTGAAGCAACACCAAAGCGACTCAGTTGGTAGTCGCGGTATTTTCTGCCCAGGGTGTTCTTTAATTTTCCATCAACTACAGAGGTCACCTGCTCTTCAAGAGGAAGTTCGGTGCGGTCGTCAACATAGAGGCTCACCAGAACAACTTTGTTTTGCAGTATATCCAATACGGCAGGATCACTCCATACCGTTGCCTCCATCACCTTGCAGGCACTGCATGTGACAGCCTTGAATGATAGTAAAAGGGGCTTGTTTTGCTCTTTTGCACATTCGATGGCCTCCTTTATGTCATAGTAACTATAAAGGCCGTGTGGAGCCCTGTTTTTTGCCGTTGCGTATTTTGCCTCTGAGCAAAGTCCGGTGCTTGGTTCATTAGATGTGGCTGAAGATGCAGCTCCTGTTGCCGAACCTGAAATTACCATCGTACTTTGATCAGGAGGAGGCAAGAGACCCGAGAGCGAAGCAAGGGGTGCACCAAAGAGTCCTGGAATAAGATAAACCGCAAAAGCGAAAGAGGCTATCGCAAAGATGATCCTCGATACGCCCACAGACTCAACCTTTGAGTCGTGTGATGTGGTTATCTTGCCAAGAAGGTACATTCCCAACAGAATTGCAATTACAATCCAGATTGAGATAAATATTGCGCGGTTTAGAATACCCCATCCAAAGTATGCATCAACCGTGTAGATATATTTGAGAGCAAAAGCTATGAGGATAAATGCAAATACCACCTTAACAACATTGAGCCATCCGCCCGACTTAGGCATCTTTTTCATGAGTGAAGGGAAGAATGAGAAGATCACAAACGGCAGCGAAAATGCAAGGCCGAATGCAAACATTCCAAGAACTGGCTTAAGCGCAAGACCTCCGGTTACTGCAGCAGCCAGAATTGATCCTACAAACGGGCCTGTACATGAGAATGAAACAATAACCATTGCAAAGGCGACAAAGAAAGAGGCAATGTAGCCACCTTTATCTGCCTGTGCATCTGCTTTATTTGCAAGACCTGTAGGGAGTGTAATTTCAAATGCTCCAAGAAAAGATATAGCAAATGTGATAAAAAGAGCGGCAAAAAGAAAGTTTGGTATCCAGTGGGTTCCCATGAAATCGGTTGCATCTGTGCTCTGGAATAGGGCAACAATAACACCAACCATTGTATAAATGAGTGTAACCGAGAGTCCGAAAATTAAACCCTTGATTATGCCTGCCTTTTTAGCGCCTGTGCCACCTATGAAAAAACTTACAGTCATTGGAATCATTGGGAATACGCAAGGTGTGAAGACACCTCCAAGGCCCGCTGCAAATGCAATCAAAAGAAAAACAAGCAGCCCCTCTGTTGCTCCCTTATCGCTTCCACCTGAAGTACTCTCTCCATCTCCGGCTGATATCGGGATCATCTCCTCCTCTGTGTATTCAGCCACCTCTCCGGCTGGGATATTAAATACAACATCCAATTCGTCCATCAGGCACTCAGACCCATTACAGGTCTGGAAGGTAAGAATTCCCTCTACTTTAAAGCTCCCTGCATCTGTTCTTCTGATTGTCTGAACAAAAGAGCCTCTCTCTTCAAAAATCTTAACCTCAACACCAAAGGCATCATCCATTTTGGTCTTGGCCTTCATGTTGTCTCTGAGTTTTCCTACGGCTACAAAACCGTTGTTGCCTTTAATTTCAAATGTAGTTGGCAGCGGACCGTTTGGAATGAGGTCTGCATTGTACATATACCAGGTTTTTTCGATATCGGCATTGAAAATAAGGTCTATTGTGCCATCGCCGTTGTCTTTTTGCTGGTAACTCCAAACCGCCGTTATCTGTGCATTTGCAGCAGTTATCAGGAACAGAGAAAATAATATGAGTATAAATCGTTTCATCGTATATTTGTTTTAATCACTTTAAAGATTATTGACAGACAAAAGTATTAAATTTATATAAAAAGCACTAATTTCGCAGTTTATAAACAATTGTAATTATGACACAGGAGGAGTTATTCAAGAGTCTAATAGCGCACGCAAAGGAGTATGGTTTCATTTTTCAGTCGAGCGAGGTTTATGACGGACTTAGTGCCGTGTATGACTACGGACAGTTGGGGGTGGAACTCAAGAATAACATCAAAAAATACTGGTGGGATGCAATGGTTCGCCTTAACGAAAACATTGTCGGGATTGACTCTGCTATCTTTATGCATCCTAAAATCTGGGAGGCTTCGGGCCATGTTGGTGCATTTAACGACCCTTTGATTGATAACAAAGACTCCAAAAAGAGATACAGAGCAGATGTTCTGCTTGAAGATTATATTGCAAAGCTCGAAGAGAAGATTGAAAAGGAGGTTGAGAAGGGAAAGAAGAAGTTTGGTGAAACCTTTGATGAGGCTCAGTTTCGTGCAACAAATCCCAATGTTTTAAGGAACAAGGTTAAGGCCGACGAAGTGACTGCCAAGATGAACGAGTCTCTCAACAGCGGTGACCTTGAAGCTGTAAGACAACTTATAATTGACTGTGAAATAGCTTGTCCGGTTTCGGGTTCAAGAAACTGGACCGAGGTGAGGCAGTTTAACCTTATGTTCTCTACCCAGATGGGCAGCGTAAGTGAAGATGCCGGGACAATTTACCTCAGGCCGGAAACGGCTCAGGGTATCTTCGTAAACTTTTTGAATGTTCAGAAGACCGGCAGGATGAAGATTCCGTTTGGTATTGCCCAGATAGGCAAAGCCTTTAGAAACGAAATCGTAGCCCGTCAATTCATTTTCAGAATGAGGGAGTTTGAGCAGATGGAGATGCAGTTTTTTGTTCGCCCGGGTGAAGAGATTTCATGGTTTGAAAAGTGGAAAGAGGCGCGCCTGAAGTGGCACTTAGCGCTAGGATTGGGTGAGAGCAAATACAGGTTTCACAACCACGAGAAACTGGCACACTACGCAAATGCCGCTGCCGATATCGAATTTGAGTTTCCATTCGGCTTCAAGGAGCTTGAGGGAATTCATTCAAGGACCGACTTTGACCTTTCGCAGCACCAGAAGTTTTCGGGCAAAAAGATGCAGTACTTCGATCCTGAGACAAACGAAAACTATGTTCCATATGTAGTTGAGACATCAATTGGTCTTGACCGAACATTCCTGGCCATATACTCCTCGTCATATTGTGAAGAGAAGCTTGAAAATGGAGAGGACAGGGTAGTTTTAAGGCTTCCTGCTTTTCTTGCACCGGTTAAACTTGCTGTTTTGCCTCTTGTTAAAAAGGACGGCCTGCCTGAGTTTGCAAGAAAGATTATGGACGATCTTAAATACGATGTTAACTGCCAGTATGACGAGAAGGACAGCATCGGTAAAAGATACCGCCGCCAGGATGCAATCGGTACCCCTTTCTGCATCACTATAGATCACCAAAGCTTAACCGACAATACCGTTACAATCCGTTACAGGGATTCAATGGAACAAGAGCGCGTTTCTGTAGAAAATCTTCGTAAAATTGTAGAGGAGAAGGTGAGCATGAGAAAAGTACTTGAACAAATTTAACACCACATAAACTATGTCAAATCTTTCAGTTAACTACCTCGGGCTGGCACTAAAATCGCCAATCCTTGCGGCAAGCTCCGGACTTACGGCACAATTGGACAGGGTTGCAGAATTCGAGAGGGCAGGAGTGGGTGCAATAGTGGTAAAATCACTATTTGAGGAGCAGATTGTAAACGAGGCAGATTTTCTAAACTCACAATCACATGACTATCCGGAGTCGGCAGATTACCTTCACCACTACTTGCGTCAAAACTCCATTGACAGATATCTGAAATTGATAGAGGATGTTAAGAGAACAGTTTCTGTTCCTGTTATTGCAAGCATAAACTGCTTTTCTTTAGGAGAGTGGACACAGTTTGCCAAGGAGATAGAGAGCGCCGGAGCAGACGGACTTGAGCTTAATATCTATTCGCTTCCTTTGAATGTGCATAAAAAGTCTGACGATATAGAAAAAGAGTATTTCAATGTGGTTTCAAAGGTTTCAAAAAGCATTGGAATTCCGGTAGCGGTAAAAATAGGCTCAAATTTTACAAACATTCCGGGGTTCGTAAGTAACCTAAAAGCTAATGGTGCAAAGGGAGTTGTTATGTTCAACCGTTTTTACAGCCCCGATATAGACATAAAGAAATTGAGGATTTTCCCTGCTGATGCCTTCTCTCATCCTGACGAGTACCTTAAGGAGCTTCGTTGGATGGGTATAGTTTCGGCACTCGTTCCGGGTATTGACCTTTCTGCAAGCACCGGAATTCACAACGGAACAGTGGTACTGAAACAGATTCTTGCAGGAGCAACAACTGCTCAGATGTGCACTGCGCTTTATAAAAAAGGTGGCGATGCAATATCTAACGCTATTGCAGATCTTAACCTCTTTATGGATTCACAAGGGTTTAAAAACATCTCTGATTTCAAAGGCAGACTTAATTATTCAAACATTGAAAATCCCGAAAAATTTGAAAGGGTTCAGTTTATGAAGAGTTTCGGGAGTAAGTAATTTTTGAATTAACTTAATGGTCGATTATTTACGCTGATGCTCATTTACACCTCTTTTCATAATAAAAAAGAGAACCAGGTAGAGCAATGGCAGATTGATGAGGTTAAGCACAAGAAAAGCAATAAACCCCTGTCCGTAGATAAAAAGGATAACAAATAACTGTATCAAAAGATTGATAAAGAAGGCATAACGCATTGCGTCATGCCTTCTTTGCATTATCCCCACATCCTCATTTCTCTCTTTTGAAAATATCATAAGAGCCAAACCTGTCAGGTAAAGAATGAGTATAAGTTCATCAGCAAAATTTGTCTTGAATAGTGCAAACATTTTGGTTTCAAAGAAGGCAGAGTGCACTGCAAACACTGTCATCTCAAAACGAAAGTTAAACCCAAAATATAGTACCGTAAATGCCACAGCTACCAGTACAATAGCCAGTCCGAAATATTTAAAACGATAGTTTATCATTGCCAGTTTTATTTGTTGTTTTATTTAGCTTATCAGTAATTGCTTGCTCTATAATTGGCTTAATTACCGGTATTTATATTTATCTCCGGCATGTAACAACCAGTTAAGAATTCCAAACCTCCTCTTTTCTGCTTTTGGAAGCCCTTCATATATCTTCTCGGCAACAGGCTGCCAGTTTTTGGCTAGATGCCGGGTTTTTTGAGCTAGCTCCTCCCCGCTCTCGGGGTTGGCAAGGTGGGTAGATATTACTGATTTGTCGGACGTAAGCTTAACTATCTCTTCCGGAAGATCCATCATTGGGCAAGGGGTGAGAAAATTTTGAGAAAAGGGCTTTTTATTCCTGAAGGTCTTAAGAAATGGTGAGTTTAGCGCTTCAAGAAAGGTTTTGTCGTTAATATTAGTGTCGGAATAGTGGCAGAATGCACATGGCTCAACATCGCCATTTGCATTTATATGCAGAAAATCGTTACCGGCCGCCACACAACCTATTGATTTGTGACCGCTGTTTGCAAAATCAATCAGCAGAAAATCGTGTTTTTTGTAATACTCATCTGTCTTTTTCATTACGTATGCTCTCTGTTCTGCAGTACAACAAAGAGATGTGTCGGCATCACTGCCTATTGGGAGGTAATTGAATAGCCACGCAAACCATGCCCCCTTTTCTCTCATAAAGCCAATGAACTCATCACTACATATAACTTTATAATTTCTTGAATGATAGCACACAGAAAATCCAAAACCAATATCTCTTGCCTTTAGCAGATCCATTGCCTTAATTACTTTGTCATATGTTCCTTTACCTCTGCGAAAATCGGTATCTTCCCGATACCCTTCAATACTAATGAAGAGGTTTAAATTGCCTAGTTCGACAAGTTTGTCTGCAAAAGCTTCGTCAACAAGAGTTGCGTTTGTAAACATAGAAAAGGTAAGGTTTCGATGCTTTGCAGCCAGCGCAACTATGTCATCTTTACGCATAAGCGGTTCTCCCCCGGACATGAGAATATCCATCACCCCTAGCTCTGCTGCCTCTGTGAATATTGAATCAAGCTTTTCGTAGGAGATATTTGAGTGTTTCTCGTAATCCGCAGCCCAGCAACCTTTGCATTTAAGGTTGCAGTCACTTGTGGGGTCTATGAGAAGGTCACGAGGTATTGCCACCTTATGCTTTTTCTGCATCCAAATCTCTCTTACAAATTTGTAGTGACCTGGAATTGTCAGAAATGAATACAGATTCTTTGCTTTAAAGAATTGGTAACAGCGGTAGACATACTCTTTGTGGTGAGGGAAAGGAGGTACGGCTTTTCTCTCACCATTAATAGTAAGGTACTTCATTCTCAAAAACGCTAGTTATTTGCGCTGTTGTAAATTGGAAACTGAGAGTAAGATCCATCATCAAAATCAAATCTGATAGCGACCATACCCCATTTGTGGTTACCAAAGTATGTTATTTTCTTAACACCACCGCGGTTGATATTCTCTTCTACCTTAATAACCTTAATCATCATCCCTCCCCAACTGAAGTCATCAGAGGTTGATTTTGCAGTTACTTCTCTTTTGGTTGAAGAGCCAAGTATGTCATATGTGTCTCCTACGCTTGAGCTGTACTTGATTATTATCCCCGGGTCAAAGCCATATATACTTTCAATTCCTTCGGTTGTTGATTTGAATTTAATACCTGTTACTGTAACAGTATTGCCGCTGACAGATACTCCCGGAAGGTTGCTCAGAGTGTTGATAATTGATGAGTTGGCGACAGTTGCAGATCCTGTATAATTTGATACACCCCCGCTTAGAGATGTTACAGATGCCTGAATGTTGCTGACTCCATTTATCTGGGCACTTGACGAAGTTACTGTAACCCCTACCTGGCCTATAGATGATTGTTCACCACCGAGCTTAGACCCTGTGATTGCCTCCTCAATAAGGTCACAAGAGGTGAGAAGAAAGAGAGAGGAGATAACTACTAATTTCAGAAGATTTTTCATAGCAAAAAAGATTAAGGGTTAACTAAATTATGAGTAAAATTAGTCAACCCTAAGCCTTTTTTGATTTCAATGTGTCAATTTCTCGGGTTATTTACGATTTGGTGATAAGTAAAATGCCGGGAAATGCAGTTACATTAGCTCAATGCCTGCTTTTTTACACTCATTTTTTATCTCATCTGTCCATATGCTGCATTGGATTTCACCAATGTGACACTTACGTAAAAGGAACATGCAAAGCCTTGATTGTCCAATTCCTCCGCCTATTGTGTAAGGGAGATTGCCTGCCAGCAACTCTTTGTGGAACATCAACTCCTTTTTCCACTCCTGATTACGGATTTTCAGCTGTTTTTCCATTGCTGACTCATCAACACGTATTCCCATGCTGGAAATCTCAAATGAACTTTGCAAAACAGGATTCCATAGCAGAAGGTCGCCATTAAGGCCATAATAACCATCTTCATTTTTGGTGCTCCAGTCGTCGTAGTCTGCAGCTCTGCCATCGTGAGGGTTGCCATCTGTAAGTTCGTGTCCTATTCCTATTACAAAAACAGCCTTATATTTCTTTGTAATCTCATTCTCGCGCTCTTTTTGAGTCAGGCCCGGATACATCTCAAGCAGCTCCTGCGCGTGTATGAAGAATAGATCTTCCGGCAGTGATGGTACTATCTGCGGGTACTCTACATATATTCTGTTTTCAGTTACTCTGATTGCTTCGTAAATTCTTCTTACAGTGCTTCTAAGGAAAGAGAGGTTTCTGTCCTCTTTGCTGATGACCTTTTCCCAATCCCACTGATCCACATAAATAGAGTGGATATTGTCCATCACCTCGTCCGGACGGATTGCGTTCATATCTGTATAAATTCCACGATTATGATTCATCTTCATTTCAGACAACTTCACCCTCTTCCACTTGGCAAGAGACTGAACTACCTCTGCAGGTGCCTCATTAAGGTCTTTAACGGGAAAGGTTACGGGCCTCTCTACTCCGTTAAGATCGTCATTGATACCGGTCCCTTTAAGCACCATAACAGGTGCAGTGACTCTGAGAAGAACCAGCTGAGCGGACAGGTTACTCTGGAACATGTCCTTAACCAGCTTAATACCCTTTTGGGTATTCTCTACATTTTCAAGGATATTTCTATATCCTTTTGGAATTAATACTGACATTGGTACAAATATATTTGGGGTTAGAATTTATGTGGAATTGTAAAACTGAAGCAGGAACCCTTACCTGGTTCGCTCTCAACCTTAATGCTGCCTCCTAACAGTTTTACGTTTGCCTTTGCAATTGCAAGGCCCAGACCTACTCCGCTAAAGCTTTTATTCAGAGAGGTTTCGCCTTGGATGAAATAGTCAAAAATTCTATCATGCAGTTCTAAAGGAATGCCTATTCCCTGGTCCTTTACATAAAACCTGATAGATGTTTTTGTCTTCTCAAAACCGTATTCGATAGTACCCTCCGGAGAGTATTTAATGGCATTGTTTATCAGGTTGTCAATTATCTGACATACTTTTTCACGGTCAGTATAGAGTATAATGTCGTCAGGTATATTCTGGTTTTTGTTCAACAAAAGGAGCCCTTTACCGGATGCTTTATAGTTATGGTTAGTGTGGATGTTTACCATCATCTCTTTAAGTGAAAAGGGAGATTCGTGAATCTCTTCCTGTCCTGACTGAAGCCGGGAAACATTCATCAGATCGCCTAAAAGCTCCATCATTTTCAAACTGTTGGAATGGATAATCCCAACATATTGCATCCTTTGCTCCTGTGTAAGGTCAGGGTCATTTAAGAGTTCGGAGAACCCCATAATGCTGTTCATAGGTGTTCTTGTTTCGTGGCTGATATTTGCAAGAAATCTGGTTTTGAGTGTGTCTGCCTGCTCTGCCAACTCTTTTGCCTGCTTAATCTCCTCCTCCTGCTTTTTGTAATTTTCGAAAAGAGTGGCTATCTGAGCAAACTCTCCGGGAGCCTTCTTTAACATACTAATATCATTTGAACTCTCTCTCTTAAGGATGTTCTCAACATGCTTAAGAGGCTTAATTACCCAGAGGCGGGTTGCGTATCTGATTGTAATCCAGACAAAAGAAAGCGATATTATAAGAACTGCCATCATATAAATCGAGCTGCTGTTGTAAAGCTTGAACACAGGATTCTCTCTAAGAAATAGTGCTCCGCCAATATAATCGCCATTATATCCGGGAAAGGCTATATCGCTTTGAAGAATGTAATCTTTATGGTCATCATTGCTAACAGCCTTGCCAATAGTTATTTGAGATGAAGTAAACTCAGATAGATACTGTACCGTTTTAGTGTCCCAAAGTTTTCCGACATATATATAGCCGGAAGGCTTTGTCTCGGTTCTGTTCTGGTCAAAAGTGGGGTGAATTGAAGCAGAAGCAATCTCCATATAACCCTCAGTTGTTTCTATGAAGAAGTTTAAAAGTCTCTTTTTCTCGAGTAACTCAAGAGCGCCCTCAGGAATAACCTCTTTTAAGCGGTAATCTTCAGAGCAGCGTTCGTATAAAAGCTCGTTTGAAATACTATAAACAGCCACATAATCATAGTCATAAGAGGTAAGAATGGTTAATATATTTTGATCAAACCATGTTGAATTCCCTCCTTTAGACATAATCTCGGTAAATTCGTCCCAGTATGTATAGTCAAAGACTATTTGTCTAAGACCTTTGCTGTTAAGATTTATTATTGATGTAATTTCCCGGTGAAACTGTTCATCGGATTCTTCATGAATCATTTTTGACTGCCTTTTTTGTAAAGTAAGCAGGGTTGTAAAGAGCAGCAAAAAAATCGCACCTGTATAGGCAATCAATAAAAATAATCTGTTGTTTATTCCGGGGCTTTTTTTCATATTATTATAAATCCGTTTACTTTATCATTATCATAATGCAAATGCCTCATGTTAAATTTGCAAATACTAAAACCCGACTGCTACAGCAAAAAATGTTTTCTTAAGTGCCGGATTTGCTGTTAAGGAAAAAGAGATGAATGTAGAGTATTTTCCAAAATCCCACAGGTATCTTAAATATGAGCAGCCAATATTCACAAATCCGCTATGCGGAGCATAGTATTCTCCCTTGAACTGATAACCGGCTACAAGGGCTATTTCATTTTTTCCAAACTCTCTAACATACTCAACCTCTCCATAGAGACTTTTGGTAGGATCTGCTCCCAAAAACAGAGAACTTAGCATCATATTAAATTGATTTCTCTCACCGGTTGAATAAATTATCTGTCCTTCAAACATATGAGAGGTTGTAGCGGAGTTGTAGTCGAAATATTGTGTTCGTATGGTCTTGTCATAAGACCAATAATCCCATAATGCGAATGTAAATTTACCCGCCTCTTTTGAGATATAAAAATCAAGCTCGGGCTCTCCCTCCCCTGCAATTTTTAACGCACTCCACGCACCCAAAGTAAAACCTCTCCAGGACAACTCGGCGCCCGGCTGAAATGACGGGGCGTGTCCGTAATCCTGACCTCTCCACAAATATCGACTTACCAATTGTGCATTTGCCGTGAATTCAACATTTGCTGATTTATTGGTAATTGCAGATTTTTCAGCGATTGCAGATTTTTCGGTTTTTGGATACTCATCAGCAGTTAATGACTCGTCTAACATTTGGTTTTGCGCACTTAGTGAGGCCGGTACGAGCAGCAAAACAGAAATCACAATAAACGGCAGGTACCGAGTCATAAAAAAATGTAAGCGATTAGTAATAAATGGGCGGATAAAGATATGAAAATATTTTAGTGAAACACACGAGTAGCTTGCATTTTCAGCTTTTTATAAAACTTATAATTTTAAGGCAAGTACAGCTGATGCAACAACTTCATAGAGTTTAATGGTGTTCAGGGGCTTTAAGGTGTTTAGGTTTTCTTCGCACTTATCTTGAAACAGAAGTTGAATCTCAAGTGTTTATCTAAGTGGCTATATATTAGCACATTGAAAATCTTAAGTTGCAAATTGGGCAAAATGAATTTTGAAACACGCATATATACAAATATTTACAGAAACACTTAAAATTTTTGACCCGTCCTTAAATAGGTTGACACAAAAAAAGCTTGATAACCTGCGTATGCATTAGATTATCAAGCTTTTATGTCGGGGTACTCCGACTCGAACGGAGGACCCCCTGCTCCCAAAGCAGGTGCGCTAGCCAACTGCGCCACACCCCGAATTTTAAAAGAACTTCCCCGTTTAATTGGGAGTGCAAAGATATATCTCTTTTTCACAATCTGCAAAATATTTTTATTTTTTAGTGTTGGCCTCTTGTATGTATTGATCTGATTGAACTCTTTATGTAAAAATTTGTTTTATACGAAAAGCTCTCATATCGGTTGTTAGAAATAAATTTATACTTTTGCCAAGATATATGAATAAGCATTCAAAATGACTGAAGACAAAAAGATTATAATCAGAAAAATGACAACAAAAATAAAACAATTTTTAACTTTAATTTTCGTGGCGACACTGGTTTTGTCCTGTGTAAAGCTAGATCCGCCTGACAGAGGCATAAAACCCAACGAAAAGCTAAATGGGATTACCGTTCCCGGTGATTTCAACTGGAGTACATCAATGAAGGTAGAGGTGAGCATTACGGGGCTTCCTACAGTTATTGAGATAAAAAACACACTTAAGATAACTCTTGCTGAAGGAACAACTCTTTACAGTGCGCTTCACAACATGAGCGAAAATGTAAAAATTTCCCTTACAGTTCCCAATGAAACAAACTCTGTTGTGATTATCTACGGTGCAACTCATCAAAACATTCCAATTGTGAATAAAAAGGCTGAGTTCTCATTTATACCCGTAGTAGAAGATACTGAGCTTTAAAACATAGGAGTATGAAAAAAAGATTTTTTTACATAATAATTTTAGCTTTTTTGTTTCCTTTAGCAACATCTGCTCAGGTTACACTTAATGCAGAATCCGGGAACAGAGCTATAGAGGTTGGTAATTGCTGGCAGTTTACCGGGCAGACTTACACCAGTTTGACAAGTGAGGTTCTAAGCGGGTCATTTTCGATTATAAGCGGACAAATGAACAGCTTCTCTCTCACTAATTCCTTTATTAAGACTCCCTGGATGAAGATAGGTTCGGGCAATATTACATTTATCGCCAAAATTGGAAATCAGCCCAACACTGTTTCAAGAGGTGTAAGGGTTTCGTATATACCATATAATGCTGCATCATCAAGCACAGGATTTGAAGGCACTCTTACAACTTTTTATACAAGAGACTTTAATGTTAACGACCTAAATACTGTTACTGTTATTGCCCCTATACCTGCAGCTATAGCAAACTCTACATCACTTTACAAGATAATGGTGAGTTTTGTAGGACAGGGAGGCTCTGGTAAAATAATGTCCGACAACTACATCTTCCCCGGAACATACTGGTCAAACCCATCAAATTCATGTCAGCCACTTCCGGTGGTTGTGGTGATAGATACAGACGGAGATGGTGTGCCGGATGCACAGGATGAATACCCTAACGATCCACACAGGGCTTACAACAGCTATTTTCCCAGCCAAACAAGTTTTGGAACACTGGCATTTGAAGACAACTGGCCTCTAAAAGGAGACTATGACTTTAATGATGTGGTTATGGGCTACAACATAAAGACAGTTACAAATGCAGCCAATCAGGTTGTTGACCTTGTTGCCTCTTTCCGCCTCCTTGCATCAGGTGCAACTTTCAGTAATGGCTTCGGTTTTCAAATTGATGGTATTGCTGCAAACAAAGTTTCAAAGGTTACCGGCAACAAACCAGGTACTATGCCTATGGCTGCAAACGGGATAGAGTCAGGTCAGCCATTAGCTACAATAATAGTTTTTAGTAATTTCTTTGGAGAGATGGTAAGACCGGGCGTGGGAATTGGAGTGAATACCGACAAAGCGGGTCCATACATAACCCCAACCAATATGCAGGTGGTGGTAAACTTCATAAATAATGGAGTTCTTCCTCCGGGAGGCGCTGTAACTCTTAGTCAACTTAATTTCTCGGCTTTGAACTTCTTTATTTTTGCAAACGGAGACAGGGGTACCGAGATACATCTTCCTGACAGAGCTCCAACTGCTCTTGCCAACACTGCATTGTTTGGTTCGGGTGACGACACATCCAGCCCCGGAGCCGGGAGAACATACAAAACATCCAACAATATGCCTTGGGCGATAAATATTGTACAGGGATTCGATTACACCATAGAGAAAGCGGCAATTAATGAAGCCTACAATTTTTTTATAGATTGGGCTTCTTCCGGTGGTGCCTCTTATGCCAACTGGTTTCTTAACTTGCCGGGTTACCGCAATGCAGAGCTAATTTACTAGACGGCTAGCGATTTATTGATTTACAACGTATAAGAAAACGAGTCAGTTTCAAACAAGAACTGGCTCGTTTTTTATTTCAAGACATTCATACGTTTAACATGCCGGGGCGGAGTTTTGCTTTTTGTATTAACTTCGCATAAGTTTATTTTTCAATGGCTTTTCGCACTAAAGTTGCAGTTTGTATTCTGTTCGGGATATTGGCATTACCAATCCAGGACGGAATGTTTATTCAGAACATGCTTGGAGCCAGCCCGGCTCAATCAAATCAGTTAAATCGGTCTTTTCAGTTAAATCGGTCTTTTCAGGTCGGCTATACTTTTTTACACGATCAAATTGCATATAACGATCTGAATGTAAATAATGATCAATCTGTTAAGGGAGTCATTTACGGACAGGTTCTAGATGCAGAGAGTAGGGCTGCGTTAACCGGAGCAGGCATGAAAATGAGTGCGCCATCTGTCGAAATAGTTGTTGTCAGTGACTCTGTAGGCCGCTTTAGGGTTGAACTGCCTCCCGGGCGATACAATATTACAGTTGAACATTCGGGATATAACAGAGTATTGATTGGTGATATTCTTGTAGGCAGCGGTAAAGAGGTGTTTATAACAATTCAGATGACTGAAAGCTCCAGAGTTCTGGGTGGTGTAACTGTAAGCTCAGAAAGAGGCAGAAGCAGGAATACAATGGCAATGGTAAGCGCCAGAAGGCTAAGAAGTCAGGATGCTTCAAGGTTTGCATCGGGTTATTATGACCCTTTAAGAATGGTAACCTCTCTTCCTGGCGTATCCGCAGGAAATGACGATGA
>Ga0351947_1023_pt1 | contig 18373 bp, 13 predicted proteins | sample BONcelT113001G13_FD_205815 | JGI IMG/M metagenome (GOLD analysis project Ga0351947, IMG submission 205815) | Enriched cells from coal bed in the Powder River Basin, Montana, United States - BONCAT cells T11 rep3 HSBNCT.T11.300.1.G13 ...
CCTGCCCCAAACAAGGGATTTACCGGCTATGTTTATCCGCGAGGACGGTCTGCTGCAATAGCATTTCGTTTGACAATTTTGCCCATGTGATTTGTCCTGCACTATAGAGGTAATATTTATGACAATCGGCATCTACTACTTTTCCGGCACCGGAAACACCCGCTATATGGCGGAGGAAATGCAGCGTAACTTCACTGCTAAAGGTTCCACCTGTAAGCTTATCCCCATCGAGGCTATCACCAAAGGAGAACAGGCTTTAGCCCCGGAGGCTTATGACCTTGTGGGCATAGGCTTTCCTGTCCATGCCTATGATGCTCCCAAGATAGTGTATAACTTTTTGGAGTTGTTACCAAATACCCGAATCCGCTATTTCCTGTTCAAAACCGCCGGAGACAAGTTCTTAAATGGTGGCTCAACAAATCGCATGCGTATGGCTTTAGCCCACAAAAGCTGGAAGCTGGTACACGAGTCTTTTTATACCATGCCGGCAAATATGGCAAGCAAAGCTAAGCCGGAGATAATAGCGAAACTGGTAGAAGCTGCTAAGCAACATGCCGTGCAGGTGGTTAACGAAATCCTGGCAGGTAAACGGGTCTTGTTACCGGATACAAGTACACATCGTGCTTTCAGCCTGATAAACCGCGCCGAAAGCAGAGGCTGCAGCAAAGGCTCCCGCTTCTGGAGGGCAGATAGTAACTGCATCCAGTGCGGCAAATGCGTCCGCGAATGCCCCACCCATAACATTGAGCTAACAGAAGGCAAAATAGTATTTTCCAACAAATGCATCTTCTGTCTGCGTTGCTGGTGGCAATGCCCCACCAGGGCTATCAATCATCCCTATATCAATTTTGTGCTGCTGAAGCAGCCATACACCCTGCCAAAGTAAAACGCAATGGAATATATAAACACCGGCAAATACTTCGCTCAGGTGGCAGGTAGCCTGGAAGCCCATGCCATATCCGAACTGGAAAGCCTGGGAGCCAAAGTGCTGCAGGAAGTGCCCCGCGGCATCCGCTTTAGTTGCGATAAAGCCACTCTATACCGCATTGTCTATTGCTCCCGCTTGCTGCAAAGGGTGCTGGCACCGCTGGTCAGCTTTCAGTGCCACAGCGAGAAATACCTATATAATCAGGCAAGCAAAGCCATAGACTGGACTTCCCTGTTCAGCCCGGAACAAAGCTTCAGCATCGACAGCAACGTTAGCAACAGCCACATCAGCCATTCCCTGTATGCCGGGCAGCTGCTAAAGGACGCCATCTGCGATAGTTTCCGCAGCAAATACGGTAAACGCCCGGATTTCAAAACCCAGGGGGCGGTTATCGGCTTCAATCTGCACATCAGGGAAAACTGGGCTACCATTGCGCTGGATGTAACGGGGATTAGCATGCACAAACGCGGTTACCGCATTGGTGCCAACCTTGCTCCGTTGCAGGAGACGTTGGCAGCAGCAATGATTGTGCTTTCCGGCTGGAAAGGGGATAGACCCCTGCTTGACCCCATGTGCGGTTCAGGAACCATCCTTGCAGAGGCTTTGATGCATTATTGCAGTATTCCTGCGGGTTACCTGCGAAAGGACACAGGAATGGCACATTTGCCAGATTTTGATGCTGAATTGAACAGCACCATCCGCAAGCAGGAAAACACCCGCATAATCCCCCTGCCCAAAGGCTTGATCTCCGGCTCGGACATCAGCGTGGGCAGCATTACTTATGCCGAGGAGAATCTTGCCAACCTGCCCGGAGGAGAAAACGTGGAGCTTATGGTAACCCCGTTTCAGGATTTGCACCGCCAAAGCGGACGCTGCATCATCACCAATCCGCCCTACGGCGTGCGCCTGGGCAACGACGAGAGTACTAAAACCCTTTACCACGAACTGGGAGACTTCCTCAAACAAAAATGCCCGGATAGCGAATCCTACATCCTCTGCGGTAACAAAGAACTGGTGCCGGAGCTGCATCTGCGCGCCCACTGGAAGAAAAGCCTGAAAAACGGCGATATAGATGTGAAACTGGCGAAGGTGATTGTAAAGTAGGTAACCGGTTAGGGGTTAGCAGGTTAATGGTTAACGGGTTAATGCTTAGCAGGTTAGGGGGTTAGCATTTCCTGCTGACTAATTACTTGAAATATCTTACCTCTGTAATCCCCGGTGAACATACAACTGAACTGATCTTACATACCTTACTAATTGAGTATTTGTTGGTCATGACCATATCTCTTATCCAATGCACCCAAGCTTCCTACTATGATGATTATGCTTCCTGACTTCTTCCTTGCTCCAATTGCTTATGAATTACGCCTGAATTACGGATGCGATGCGTAGTTCATGCGTAATGATATAGCAGTTGGGCTAAGAAAAATGGCATTTCTGTCCCAAAATCCTAAAAATGTCCCCCCTATATAATATATGGGTTTACCCCGTCAAAGGAGAACATAAATGAAAGCTACACGAACCAAGCTATTGCGAGAGCTCACCGGCAACCCGGAGTATAACATTAAACTTAGATAAAAAAACACCGTCAGCGGGGGGTTGCTGGCGGTGTTTTGTTCAGTTTTTTTTCAGCTTCGAGTCATCTACCTTTGTGCAAAGCAGGGAGTCTTTGCACAGTTTCAGTAAGTATTAATATCTACTTAATCCAGTGCTTTCAGGAAGGAAGGAACATCTGTCCGCAAACTGGGAATCCGGTTCGGTTCATTGGCAGAAGTCTTTCTTTCTTCCTTGGGTGCGGGCTGATTGATGTTAAGGATGGATAGAATATCATCAATCTCTGCTTGAGCGCTTTTCTCCACAAGCACAGGAGTTTGGGTGTGAACAGGTAAACCGGGGAAGTCTATCAGTTTGTTTTTTTCATCTCTTTCCAGACCGGTGGCAATGATAGTAACGTTGATCTTACCGCTCATCTTATCTTCCAGAATGACACCTGTAATTATGTTGCCTGCCTTTCCGGTTTCGTTTACGATAACGTTGGTTACTTCTTCGAATTCGCTCATCAGGAAATCGTGTCCGGCAGTGATATTCAGCAACAGAGACTGGCAGCCCTGGAGGTTAAGATCGCGCAGCAGAGGATTGTCAATGGCAGATCTGGCAGCGTTGATAGCACGGTTTTCACCCTCGCCAACCCCGCTTCCCATCAGAGCGTAGCCCATGTTTTGCATCACGGCTTTCACATCGGCAAAATCCACATTCATATAGCCGGTTACATTGATTATGTCGCTAACTGCCTTGGCAGCTTCGAACAGGATGTTATCCGCTTTGTTAAAGGCTTCTTCCAGAGTAATGCCGGAATAAATCTCGCTGAGTTTCCCATTGGGAATCACAATAAGAGTATCCACATATTCACGCAGGTTTTTGATCCCATGATCGGCATTATCTGCTCTCTTTTTCCCCTCAAAAGGAAAAGGAGAGGTTACAATACCCAGAGTAAGAATGCCCATTTCACGGGCTATCTTGGCAATCACAGGAGCTGCTCCGGTTCCGGTTCCACCACCCATTCCGGCAGCGATAAAAATCATATCAGCGCCATCCAGATGAGACTTGATCTCGTCTTTGGATTCTTCCGCACTGCGGGAACCTATTTCCGGATTGGCACCTGTTCCCAAGCCACGGGTCAGCTTTTTCCCAATTTGCAGCTTCATGTTGGCACTGCTTTTGGTAAGATCGCTACCATCTGTGTTGGCAGCGATAAATTCCACCCCATACAGGTTGTTGCGGATCATGGCGTTGATGGCATTGCCACCGGCTCCACCCACTCCGATAATCTTGATGTTGGTTCCCAGTTGTGCAGCTTTGTCGTCGAATTCGATCATTTTTCCCCCTTAGGTAAAGTCCTTTAATATTTTTTTGAACATATCTGCGAATTTACTTGATTTTAGATTGGACAAATTGAAGCTCTTCCCACTTGGTTCGCTATCCTGGCTACTGGCATGGTATAATATGCCCACTACCGTGGCAAAAGCGGGATCTTCCAGACGGCTGATCATCCCATTTAAACGTGAAAGATCAGGTGTAGCTATTTTTACATGCAGGTTAAATGCATCCGAAAGAACAGAGTCGATATTGGTTAGGTTAGCCGTTCCACCGCATAACACGACTCCGGCGGTTACCAGTTCAGGCGTGTAAAAGTCCTTAGCTTTACCATAGCACAGGGACAGCATTTCTTCCACCCGGTGCTGGATAACATGGCTTACCAGATACTGGGTCTTGCGGCTGCCGGCACGTCCGCTGATACCATCCACATCCAGCTCCAGAGATTGATCCACACTGCTTGCCAATGCGTTTCCATATTGAAGTTTGATGTATTCGGCATTATCAATTGTGGTTTTAAGTCCGATGGCAAGGTCCTCGGTGATATTCTTGCCTGCCATGGGGATTACTAAAATCTTCTCCAGTGAACCACGGCTGAAGATAGCCAGATCGCAAGTGCCACCGCCAATATCTAACACAATAGCACCCAACCTGCGTTCATCTTCATTTAAGATAGATTCAGATAGGGCAATGTGGTTCAACACAAAGTTCTCCGGATCGATGCTGTAACCTGCCAACTCAATACATTTGCTGAGGTTGCGCAAGGGAGTAAGCTCGGAGAGGATGGCATAAACCTTGGCAATAAGATGGAAGCCGCTCATATTAACTGGATTATGGATATCATCCTGATTATCTATCACAAAATTATGCGGAAGCCCATGGAGAATACGATATCTCTCGAATCCTTTCTGGATTTTCACGCTGTTCTTGGCATCGTTGATAACCTGCTCCACATGATGCAGAGTGATTTCCCCCGGCTCGTTGGGTGTTTCTGTGGGTATGGATATCCTGCCATCACCAATGTGAGTTTTGATATGTTCGCCGGTAATATTGGCATGAATATTCTTTGCTTGAGTGTTTGCAGCTTTTTCGGCATCATTTAAGGCTTTGGCAACAGTTACCGATAGTGCCTGTATATCCTTAACTATACCCCGCTCGATACCTTCGGAAGTGGCTTCGCCTATTCCTAATATCTCTAAACGTCCGCCCCCAACCTCTTTGGCTATGATGGCACGAACAAAGGAAGATCCTATATCCAATGCAGTTATTATATTGTGGCTCATTTGTTTCCTGCCTTTACTACTACTTGATTTTTAAAACGCAGGTCAACGACGCTGCGACGATCGATATTTCCATTATCCTGAACAAAGAGATAACGCTTAAGCTGACTGGCAAGCTCATCTTCGGAAGGAATGATGCGGGTGCCATGCTTGGCATCGACTATATTGATGGTGTTATCAATAAGATAATACTCTGAGATGAAAGGAAGAAAATCCGGGGCTTCCTTGCTAATGCGCTGGTGCAGGTTAAGGATGCGGGTAAGATTCGGTTTATTTAGTTTAAGCCCTGCTTTAAGTTGTTTGCCAACGAAGTAAGAGCTGAAAATCGGGATATCTTCCGTATAGATGCTGGAGTACTTAGCTAAAACCACAGCCTCTGCATCGATTGGGTACAAATCTCCCTCAATACTCTTGATATAGATGATCCCCTTCCGTTCTGTGATATGTATATCCAAAGTGTGAAGCAGTTTCTTTCTCAGCTGCACTTCCTTCACGCGTGAAAATCTCTTTAGATCATGCTTCACATCTACCGAGGGAATGGAAAGTAGATTCATGCCAAGGTATCGAGCGGTAGCTTTGTATATCAGGCTATCCGGGATCGCAGTGTTGCCGGAGATGTTGATTTTCTTCAATTGGAACATGTTAAGATTGGTAAGCGCAATCCAGGTACCGATGCCTAACCCAGCTACGATGATGAGCGAGACGAAAAAGAACAGGTAATACCTGCTATTGCCTCGGCGCTTACGGGCTTGGTTAATCTTTTCCATAGTTCCTTGTTTATAAATCCTTTAGCTCTTTATCATCCAATTTAACAAAACAGACTTCAAGTCTTTAAGTTACTAACATTTTTGATGTTATGCTTTGTGTCAACGTTTTTTTTCAACTGTGACAATATTTCTTCTCCATACTGCCAGATGTTGCCCGCTCCCATGGTAATCAGGATGTCTCCCTCTTGCAGCAAGGTAAGCGTATTGGGGATGATTTGAGCGTTTTCTTCAATCAGGTGCACATTGTGGTGTCCGGATTGAATGGCTGCATCCGATATCATCTTGGCGGTCACACCGGGGATTGGCAGTTCCCTGGCAGGATAGATGGGCGCCATAATCAGGCAATCGCAGGAGAAAAATGCTTTCCCAAACTGGTTAAACATATCGCGGGTACGGGAATACAAATGTGGCTGAAACAAGGTAACGATTCTACGCTTGGCACTATCCTTAAAGCCCTCAAGTGTAGCTTTGATTTCGGTGGGGTGATGAGCATAATCATCATACACAGTTATCCCGGCAGCTTCGCCTTTCAGTTCGAAACGGCGATACACGCCACTATACTTTGCCAAGCCTTCCTGTATGGCTTTGAAGGGGATATCAAGCTCCAGCCCAATTGTGGCAGCCAGTAGGGAATTCTGGATATTATGCCTTCCGGTTACGTGCATAGATATACGCCCAAGTTTGTACGTTTTGTAGCTAAGGTCATAGGAAGCTTTGAAATCCTTCATCTTGATATCGCGGGCTTGCACATCTGCCTGCCGGGAAAAGCCATAAGTAACCACCTTTTTGTTGATTGAGGGTAAAATGGCTTGCACACCCGGATCGTCCAGACACGCAATCACACTACCAAAGAAAGGAACTTTATTGGCATACTCAATAAATGAGCTTTTGATATCATCCAGATTACGGTAGCAATCCAGATGATCTTCATCCACATTGGTAATCCCGGCTATGCAGGGAGTAAGAGAAAGAAATGAATGATCATATTCATCTGCTTCCACAACAATGTATTTGCCGCTGCCCATCACATTGTTACTGCCGAAGTTCTTAACTTTACCACCAACAATAATGGTAGGATCAAGACCTGCGCTCTCTAGTACCAAGCCAGCCATGGAAGTGGTGGTGGTTTTGCCATGAGTGCCGGAAATGCCGATACTAAAGCTCATGCGGGTAATCTCGGCGAGCATCTCTGCACGGCGAATAACCGGGATTCGCAGTGCTTTGGCTGCAACAATCTCCGGGTTATCATCCTTAACCGCACTGGATTTCACGACTACATCTGCTTCACCTATAAAGAGAGGATTGTGCCCTTCGTCAATTCTAATCCCGAGACTTTCCAAATGGGCAGTAAGCTCGGTTTTTTTCATATCGCTGCCGGTAATGTCCAATCCCTGATTATGCAGGAATTCGGCAATACCGCTCATTCCGATGCCACCGATGCCGATGAAGTGTATCTTTTTAGTTCTTCCGAGCATGTTTATCTCCTTGTAAATGAAAACTGAAGTACTGGCTTGCCGGAATAATCATGGTTTCTCCTCCGTGATCTGTTCCAGAAAATCTCTCGAAATGTTCAGTGCTGCCTGATTGGGGGGGATGCTGTTTAGCTTTACTTTGTAATCGTCCAGATTGCAGGCAACGATATCCAATGAATCCAGCAAAGAAGAGGAATTTAGGTGAGATTGTTCCAATAGGAAGGCAACTCCCTTTTCCTGTTGTTCCAGTGCGTTATAGTACTGATGATTTTCGGCAGCACTTGGAAGCGGGATCAGGATTGCAGGAATCCGATTCTCTTCCAGTTCGGCAATAGTCATTGCTCCGGCACGGGTGATTGCAATATCCACAAACTTCAGCATCCTGGGTAAATCAGGTGAGAAAGCAAAGAGATGAAGCCCGGGAACAGAATGATGCTTATCTGCAAAGGTGTCATAAGTAGTGCTGCCGGTTTGCCAAACAACCTGATACCCTCGGTTAAGCAGCTCAGGTAAAGCCAAATCAACAGCCTGGTTAATTGCCAGAGAACCCTGGCTGCCACCACTAATCATTAATATCGACTTTGATTTATTAAGCCCAATGGATTCAGGTGTAAAGCTATCTGATTGGGGCAGTTTAATTGGTATGCCAAAGTTACTTAGCTTGGCTGAAGGTAAGTACTTCCTGCTGGTTTCGAATGAGATGTAGATTCGCTTGTAATACCTTGAGAGAGTTCTTGTTACTAAGCCCGGGTAACTGTTACTCTCATGACAAAACAGCGGGATGCGAAATAATAGTGCAGCTATGGATACAGGACCGGACACAAAACCTCCGGTACAGAAAACAGCATCCGTGCCTTCCTGTTTTAATATCTTTACGGCGGTGATTACAGCACTAACAAGATAGTAAGGGAAAAGCAGGTTTTGAGGGTTTAAGCTACGATACAGCTTTTTAACTTTAATGTTCCGAAAGGGATATCCGTCAGCATCGGCTAAGCGAGATTCAATACTATCGGCATTACCGATAAAATAGACATAATGGCCCTGTTGTGATACTTCTTTTGCCACTGCAAGTGCCGGAACTATATGTCCACCGGTTCCTCCACCCCCAAAGGCTATCTTCACACAACCCTCCTCACTGCACTGATATTCAGAATAACCCCTAAAGAAGCGGAATCTATCAGAAGCGCAGAACCACCGTAGCTGATGAAGGGAAGAGTATTTCCTGTGGGAGGCAGGATAGACATCGAGACACCTGTATTTACAAGAACATTACAAAAGATGTTCATTGCCAAGCCAACCCCCAGAAACTTCAGATATCTGCTTTCCTGAGTGTTGGCAATACGGAAGCATCTGAAGAATAAAAAGCAATGTAAACCAAATACTATTATGGCACCTATAAATCCAAATTCCTCGGCAATGATAGTAAAAACGTAATCTGTCCTTGCTTCCGGTAGATAGTAGTGCTTTGCCCTGCCACGCGCAATTCCCGTTCCCAATAAGCCCCCGCTTGTTAGTGCGGTAAGGCTTTCTTTTACCTGATAATCGTTAGCATCAGCTTTAGTAGTATCTCTGTTTTTGAAGAATAGACTGTATTTTTTATATGTGGTTAGCCTGGACTTTCGATAATCTGCCCCATGAGTTAGCACTACAATGCCACAAACTATTCCAAATAGAGCGATAAGAAGCAGCAAGCGTTTCTTAGCTCCGGCATAAATCAACATCCCATAAAGTGTGGCTCCCCCTATAATTAGAGTACTGAGATGCCGCTCCAGGATAATAAGTATGAATGTAACCCCGGTAAGCACAATCAATGATGTGAAATTAGTTGCGAAAGCAAGCGGATTGGCATCAAGCAGATCATCATGCCGTTTATCCAGAATATGAGCAAAAAAGAACACGAGTACAACTCTTGCCAGAAAACTGGGTTGAAAGCCAATGAAGCCAAGGTCTATCTGCCGGGTAGCTCCCTTAACCGTGCTCCCTTTAACAAGCACAAATACAAGCAGAAACAGTGTCAGGTACACCATATAAGGGGCTAACCAGCGTAGTTTCTCCAGGTTAAATGCATGGAGAATCCCCATAACAACAGAGAAAGAAACAACGAAAAATATACCTTGTCGATAGAAATACTTTAGTGAGCTTTGCATGGATGAAATGTCCAGCATGATAATCAACCCCACCAAGCAGAGTAGTACATAGGAAAGCAGGATTGTCTTGTCGAAGCTTACTATATAAGCTTTTGAGCTATTTCTTTTCATTTTCGGCTATGATAGAGGCGACAATTTGTTTAAAAAACTCGCCACGGTGCTCAAAGTTCTGAAAGTGATCGAAGCTGGCACAGGCTGGTGATAATACTATCACATCTCCTGCTAATGCTTCATCGAAAGCAGTTCTTACACAGGTCTCAAAATCATCTATGCAAATGAGGGGAACCTTGCCTAACCATGCCTGACGCATTTGAACCTGCGTATCACCGGTAATGTAAACTTTCAAAGCTTTTTTTTGCAGATCTTCGGTAAGGACGCTGAAATCTTCACCTTTTTCCGAACCGCCCATCATTATTCTGATTGGTCGCTCAAAACTTAACAATGCACTTCTCACCGAATCTGTGTTGGTAGCTTTGGAATCGTTATAGAACGATACCCCACGAATACTACCAATGTACTCCAATCGGTGTGTAAGTGGTTTAAACCCTTTTACGGCATTTCCTATTGCCTCTGAATCCGGAACCAGAGCATGGACTGCCAACATAGCAGCCATAGCGTTTGCGTAATTGTGAGGACCGCGGATGCTTAGATCATAGATAGACACTATTGTAGATAATCCGAAATGAATAAACTTCCCCCTAAGGCAAGCGTAAGCTTTAGGCTGGAGCTCCTGAAGAGAAAATAACAACTTTCGTGCCCTAACACTGGTCGTCCAGCGTGTAACTTCCGGTGAATCCAAAAATAGCACTGCACTGTCGTTTTCATCCTGATTCTTAAAAATCCTGGCTTTACTGGCAGCGTAATCATCGAAGGTGGCATAACGATTCATGTGATCCGGAGTTATGTTCAGTAAAACCGCAACTTCAGGTTTGAAGCTGGTTATCAGGTCAAGCTGAAAACTGCTAATTTCAAGCACTATGTAATCAATACCTGTCTGGTGGATAGGATAGCTACAGAAAGCATCTCCAATGTTGCCGGCAAGGATAGCTTTGCAACCCATTTGCACTAAAATATGATGGATTAAACTTGCGGTTGTGCTCTTTCCATTAGAGCCGGTTACTGCTATGATTTTTGAATCCGGAGCTTTGATCTGATAGCCGAACTCAATTTCGCTAATCAGTTCAATCCCTTTTGCTTTGGCTTCAACCAAAACAGGAATGGTTAATGGAATTCCGGGGCTCACAATCAGACAGTCGCAATTTAAAAGCTTGTTTGTGTGCCCTCCAAATTCGCAGGGGAAATCTTGCATTAGCTGATTTGAGGCAGGTATTTTATCCTTCCATTGTTTTTCACTTAGAAAAGCACTGCCACCAAGCTCTTTAATCTTGTATGCAGCAGCAATCCCGCTTCGAGCCATGCCCAAAATCCCGTATTTCTTGCTTGAATCAAACATTATCTATCCTTATCTTAATTTCAATGTAGAGAGTCCTACTGCCACCAGAAGTACGGCAACAATATAGAAGCGGGTAACAATCTTGGTTTCATGAATACCCTTCAGCTCATAGTGATGGTGAAGCGGTGCGCAAAGAAAGACTCTACGCCCCTGACCATATTTGCGTTTTGTCCATTTAAACCAGCTTCTTTGAATTATCACGCTACCTGTTTCAATAAAGAAAACCAACCCGATTATCACAAAGAAAATCTGTTCCTTCAGCAAAACGGATATAACGGCAAGAATCCCACCCATAGTGAGGGATCCGGTGTCACCCATAAATACCTGCGCCGGATAACTATTGAACCAGAGAAATCCAATTAGTGTTCCTATCATAGCACTTATAAAAACTGTCAATTCTCCGGCATTATATATATACTCCAGATTCAGGTATCCCGCCGCGATGAAATTACCCTTCAGATAACTCATTACCCCCAAGCCAAGCGCAGTAAAAGCAAGCGTGCCTGCTGCCAATCCATCCAGACCGTCAGTTAGGTTGACTGCATTTGAGGTCCCGGTTATTAAAAAAACTACAAAGGGGATAAAGAACCAGCCCAGTTGGATAAAGGTGTTCTTAAAAAAAGGAATTTGCAATGCGGTTATATGATCTGATGCGGGGCTGCTATAGTATATAGCAAGGGTTAAAATCAGTCCCACAGAAATTTGTCCAAGAAGCTTGTATTTGGGAATTAAACCTTTCTCTGCTTTAACGAAATTCTTAAGGTAATCATCTATAAACCCTACTATTCCCAGCCACACTATGGTCAAATACATAAGCAATATTGCCGAATTATTAAGCATATTCCATAATAGAGAAGATATCAGCAGGGATACTAAGATGATAATCCCTCCCATGGTGGGGGTTCCTTGTTTCAGGCGGTGCTTTTCTGGAAGATCATCGTCTATGGTCTCTACTGCTGCTTTGCGTTTCAACATACGGATAAAAGCCGGACCCACAAGCAGGGATATGATCAATGAAGTTATAAAAGCTCCGATAGAACGAAACGTAACATATCTAAAGACGTTGAACAGGATACTATATTTGGCAAGGGGAAATAACAGATGATAGAACATTAGTTAGCACCTCTTAGGAAGGGGATAAGAAGTTCCAGATGCATGCCATGCGATGCTTTGATCAAGATGACTGAGTTATCGCCAACATCGAAGTGCTGCTTCAGATTGCTTAGCAAAACATTTGTAGAAACATAGTTCAAGGGAGCAAAATCATCAGGATTATGATATAAACGGGATTTTGCACCCACTGTGAATAACTTGCTGAATTTCATTTCTAACAGCATAGCTCCGATCATTTGGTGATACATCTCGGAGCTTTCTCCCAGCTCCAGCATGTCTCCCAGAATGGCAACATGAGGGTTCTCAGGTTGAACTATCTGCCAAAACTCCAGTGCTTTCTGCATAGAGCAAGGATTGGCATTGTAACAATCAATGATTAATGTTCCCTTGCCGCGTGGTTCAATTTGCATCCTATGACCTATGTTTATTGGTTTCATAAGCGAAGCCTGTATTTTTTCCGGGAATAAACCTAGTTGTAGTGCCAGCGTGATGGCAAAAGCTGCATTTATCGCAAAATGAGGAGCAGCATAGGGTAACTGCCATTGAGATCCTGCAAGCATAAAGCTTTGTGATTCTTTTCCACAGCTCTTTTCAGTTATCTGGTATTGGCAAAAATCGCTATAGCCAATGCTAATTCCCACGGTACCCTCGAATCTGGGGTCATCACCGGGAAACAATCTTAGTGCCAAAGGACGCTTGAACAAAGCACTTTTTTCAAGATACACCCCATCTTCATCTCCCAGAAACTCCAGATGAGAAGGTCCCACATTAAGAATGATGCCAATATCGGGGCACACTATTTCTGCCAAGGCGGCGATTTCGCCGAAATGATTGGTTCCAAGTTCAAACACAGCATACCTATGGGTGGGCATAACCCTCAGAATCGTCTTACACAACCCAATTATGTTGTTCTCGTTGCTAAATGTTTTCAGGCAGGGCAGGCTATCTTCCAATATGGCTGCAATCATTTCCTTAGCCGTGGTTTTACCGGTGCTTCCGGTTAGGGCTATGCGCTTTAATTCAAACATTTGCAGATACTTCTGACAGAGCAAGCCCAAACTTTGGATGCTATTTTTAACCTTGATGATTGAAGCAGCGTTATCAAAGTTTTCTGCAATCACAAAGTTATCCGGTTCATTTATAACACTTTGCACATAGTTATGCCCATCAAAGTGCTCGCCTATTATGGTAAAGAACAAAGACCCCGGTTTTATTAGTCTGGAATCGGTGGATATGTAGGAGAAGTGCCGTGCAGCTTGGTTTTCTGCTAACTCCACACCATAAAGCAGCTCCAGCATGGTTACATCTACCGGCAAAATAAGCTCATCATCATCCTTGATAATATGGTCATTCCATTTATCAAGTGCATGCTTAGCTTCTTCATAATCATCGAAGTGATGGCGGATACCTTCAATTTCCTGATAACTTTCATGTCCCTTTCCGCATATCAGCACCAAGTCACCCGGATTAGCCAAACGGATACTGGCAGCTATGGCAGTGCTCCGGTCGCGGATTATCCACCAGGGAAGTCTGGGATCACAGTCTATCACTATATCCCGTATTATAGAATTGGGGGCTTCATAGCGGGGATTGTCATCCGTTACAATAACCGCATCGCTATGTTTTAAGGCAGCTTTCAGCATCAGCGGACGTTTACCCTTATCTCTGTTGCCACCTGCTCCAAAGAGGCAGATAATCCGCTTATGTGGTAATTCTTCCACAGATTTAAGCAGGTTTTCCAGTGCATCGGGGGTGTGAGCATAATCGATGAATACCCCGATATTATGCGGGTTATCCACCTTCTGAATTCTACCTTTCACAGGTGGAACATGCTGTAGAACGGCTTCAATCTGTTCTGTGGAAAATCCCATAACGCAGAGAGTTACGGCACTAAGAGCCAGGTTTTGAACATTAAAACTACCAATTAAACTGCTGTGGATGTGTAATTCCCGGGATTCACCAATGATGGTAAAGCTGCTGTGATCCAGCTCTATCAGTATATCAGAAATGTCAAAATCCGCATTGGCTCCGCCAAGACTGTGGCAGGTGCTGGGGTGCTGGGGTACTGGGGTGCTGGGGGGCTGGGGTGCTGGGGTGCTGGCGTGTAAGCGTGTGCAAATCTCTGCACCAAAAGAATCTGCGGTATTTACTAGCGCCGTGGCACCACTCTTGATGCCCATCTCGAAAAGCTTATACTTTGCTTCCGCATAGTTTTCCATGCTGCCATGAAAATCCAGGTGCTCTCTACTTAAATTACTAAACAGACAGTAATTAAAATCTACGCCATACACCCTATCCAAACTGAGAGCATGAGAGGATACTTCCATGATCACATACTCTATATTATCATCCGCCATTTGTTTAAAGATGTTGTTCAGTTGGATAACATCCGGGGTGGTGTGCCCGGTGGAATACTGTTTACTACCGATATAATAGCCCAGGGTACCAATCCAGCCGCATTTATATCCCAGATCTCTCAAAGCTTCATAAAGGATAAGCGAGGTAGTGGTTTTCCCATTGGTACCGGTAACACCGATAATCTGAAATGGGATTTTACCAAGCAGTGTTTTGGCAATAATCGCCGCTGCCTTGCGGGAGTCTGTAACGCAGATATATGGGATAGAAAGCTGCAAATCTTCCTCGCCAACAATCAATGCAGCCCCTTTTGTAATGGCATTCGGGATGAAGCGGTGAGCGTCGAACTTTTCGCCTTTGATGCAAACAAAGATATCGCCCGGTTCAAGTAACCTGTTATCGGTTTGCACAGCTCCACACCAATCTCTGAAACCTGAAACCTGTAACCTGTAAGCTTCTTTTACCAGCCCCCGAGCTGCAAGTGCTTCCATTATTTTAGCAATCACAAAGACGCCTCCACTACACAAACACTACCTTTAAGGATGCTGCTGCCGGAAAGCAGCGATTGTTTCCTAACCGTGCCTGAACCCTCAATTTTTATCGCCACACCGTGCTTAGCTGCAACCCGCAAGGCATTACGCAAGCTCATCCCGATTAGATTTGGCATACAAGAAACCCCAATCACAGGGACAGTATTATCATTTCCAATCTTAAGCGTGATGGGATGCTTACGATCTACCGTTACCCCTTCCTTGGGGAACTGATCTATAACAACAGAAGCAGAATCCTTTCCCTCCACTTTATACAAGAAACCATAGCGGTTTAAGGTATTTTCCGCACTTAGCAGTGACATCCCTGTAAGCTTTGGCATCTTTAATGAGCTTTGCATTAAACGGTCATTATAGGGAAGGATATTGCAATCCGGCATAAACAAAATGTTTTCCACAATCTTCTTGAAGGTGGGAGCACTGCTGGTGCTGCCATAATGGAAGCCATAAGCCGGCTCATCATAGAAAACAACTATCACCATCTGAGGCTTTTCGATGGGGAACATACCTACAAACACAGAATTATACATGTTGCTGGAATAGCCCTTGGTACCAATAACATTCTTCTGTGCCGTTCCGGTTTTACCACCCAGGGTGATGTAATCCATCTTGATATGCCGGGCGGTGCCATAATCTACCACACCCTGCAGATAGGATTTTAGGGTATCGGTGGCAGCCTTGGTAGAGACATTGCGGAGTACCGTTGGTTCGAATTGCTCGATTATTTTGCCCTGCGAATCGCGATATGAATCCACAATAATCGGCTTCATCATCTTACCGCCATTGGCAATGATGCTGTAAGCCGTGGCAAGCTGTACCGCCGTGGTGGATATTGCCTGACCAAATGCTACTGAATGCAGCGTATAGCCATCCCAGTTTTGCAGTTTGGCAAAGATACCGCTGGATTCCCCAAACAGGTTAAGGGCGGATTTTTGCCCAAAACCAAAGGAAATGAACTTCTCGTATAGCTTAACCGAGCCAATTCTCTCCGCTATTTTAGCAATGCCAACATTGCTGGATTTTACTATTATATCCCTGGGACTTAAATCCCCATAGAAGTGAGTATCCGATATCACACGCCGCCCAACTTGATACCTTCCTGCAGGAATCAGTTCATTGCTACGGACAAGTCTGTTTTCCAAAGCCGGTAGAATTGTTAATGGCTTCATTGTAGAGCCCGGCTCAAACATAAAACTAATGGGAATGTTCGATTTAACTCTCACCATCCCTGCATCATCAGTTTTATCTTCCAGAGATACTCCTGCCATAGCCAGGATTCTTCCGGTATTAGGATCCATCACCACTGCACCGGCATTTTTGGCACTATAGCTTACCAGCCCCTCATACAGAGCGTTTTCTACAATCTCCTGGATATTGGCATCTATAGTTAACCAGATATTCTTGCCGTTTTCGGGCTTTTTCTCGTGCAAGTTTGGATACGGCACTCTTTGCTGGTTAGCATCCAGAACAATCTCTCGCCATCCGTAATCCCCGGATAGCAGCTTATCATAAGTTGCCTCAATTCCGCATATTCCAGCCAGCTTATAAAGAGATTTGGTATTGGTATCACTATCAAAACCATCGGATACTTCGCGAACTGAACCCATCAACCTGGCTGCAAGCTTGTCATGTGCGTAGATTCTTTTCATGGAGGCAAAGCTATGAATCAAACCGGGAAGGTTTCCGGCTTTGAACTTATCGATTATCGTGGCAAGTTCCGCTTCACTGATTTTATTCGAAATCTGGATGGAACTGTTTTTATTACCGAGATTTAGCCGGGAAAGTATAGCTTCCCCGCTACGGCTGGAAGCTGAAGCGATTACCTCTGCAATTCGATTAAAAGCCTCATCAACACCTATATTCTCCCGTTTTGCCCACGAGGCTACCGCAGCTCTATCTATATCAACCTGATAATAGCTAACCGAGCTGACTAATAAATTGCCTTTGGCATCCAGAATTGCACCCCGACGCGGGACAAGTATCTCCTTTCCGGGGGTATAACGAACTCGTCTGGCACCAGAGAAATTGAAAGGATCCAGGATTTGAATACTAAACAGGTACGCCACCCACAACAGGGATGCAAGGCTAAAGATAACCAGTAAGAACCAGGCGCGGTATTTCATGTTAGTCTAACAGGATTTGTACCTGTTTGGCTTCAGCCTTGGATGCAATCAAGTCTATGATGCAATAACTGCTCTTTTCCTGTTTGAGGGAGGGCTCATGAACGTAGATAATCTTCCCCGCTTCCTGGTCCGGGATAAAATTGCTCATCTCCACGCGTACGAGTGAGGCGATGTGCCTGCCACTGCGAAGATCATCCAGCTCCACCAGCAACTCGGTATTGATGTTTTTCTCCGCATTGAAGGTTTTCTCCAGAGACGAGTACTTGCGGGTGTATTGCACCACCCGGTTGTTGTTAAAAAAGTTTAAGAATACTGTAAGCCCCATCAGTGCTATCAGGATTGTTAATCTTCCTCTCATTTTTCCCCCTTGGCAGCATACTTATTGCTGCTTTGCTTGCTATATCCCTTATCCACCTTCTCGGCAGCGCGAAGCTTAGCGCTGCGGGAACGAGGGTTCATCTTTGTTTCTTCCACACCGGCACACAGCGGTGATTTGCTTAATATCTTCAGTTGTCTTTGGTGTCCGCATACGCACATCATAATTGATGCAGGGCAGATGCAATCCTGCGCTGCCAAACGAAAAGCCTGTTTTATAATCCTATCTTCCAGGGAGTGATAGCTTAACACCACAATTCTACCCCCGGGATTAAGCAGGTTTATTGCATCCGTAACCGCAGCTTCCAGATACTCCAGCTCGCTGTTAACATGGATACGCAAAGCCTGAAAAATGCGGACTTTGGCTTTCAGCGATTCCTTGGTTCCTGTACCCGCCACTGTTTCTATAATCCTTGCCAATTCTTTGGTGCTGCTTATCGGCTTTTCTGCTTTCTCTATGGCTCTGGCTATGCGGGTGGCATTCAGCTCATCCGAATAGTCCTTAAATATCTTTGCCAATTGATTCACTTCAAGCTCATTCACGGCATTGAATGCAGTGTAGGTTAGGCAAGCATCCATACGCATATCCAGAGGTGCGTCTATGTCGAAACTAAAACCCCGCTCTGCATAGTCCAACTGGTGTGAAGATACACCTAAGTCGAACAGTATTCCGTCTATCCCCTTCACTTTGCGCAGGGCAAGCTCGGTGCGCATTTGCACGAAATTTGCCTTAATCATTTCCACTGAGGCTTGCTTAGTGCTTGATTTAACATCTGATGAACCATTAAATAGTGCTTGTTCTGCCACCTTGATCGCTTCTTCATCCTGATCGAAGCAATACAGCTTAATCTCCGGTTCGGCTTCCAGCATCGCAAGGCTGTGTCCTCCACCGCCGGTTGTGGCATCAACATACACCTTCCCTGCCCTCAAATTGAGGA
>Ga0351947_1028_pt1 | contig 17194 bp, 19 predicted proteins | sample BONcelT113001G13_FD_205815 | JGI IMG/M metagenome (GOLD analysis project Ga0351947, IMG submission 205815) | Enriched cells from coal bed in the Powder River Basin, Montana, United States - BONCAT cells T11 rep3 HSBNCT.T11.300.1.G13 ...
AATCTTTTTTCGCCATCAGCTCCATCAGGTAGGTCATCCGGGCAAGGTTCTCGTTGGAAGAACTGGTCGCCATGGAGAGAAGGAGAGAGATGATTTTTTCCGTCGAATAATTCTTGAGGCTCTGCAGCATTGTTCCGAATCCCTCTTCACTCACCGGTACTTGAGGAAGGTCATACAGATATTCCACGTGTCCCGCACCGGTCGAAAATGGCTGGTGGAGCGGCCGTCGGCAATCCGCGCCGCAATCGGCAGGCTCCCGATGGTCAATCCGGCGCGCCAGGCCTTCATGAGGACTTCCATCTCCAACTCGTAACCATCCGCGGTCAACTCTATGTTTTTCAAAATCCTTGCCGAATAATAACGGAAACCGGACTGACTGTCGGTGATCTCGAATCCGGTCTTTTTCTTGACGCACCATACTCCGAAGCGGTTCCAGGAATTGCGGAGTCCGGCCATTTCACCAAATTGGCTGGCTCGGGACGCAATGAGGATGTCAAAGTCGCCCTCACGCGCCGCTGTCAGCAGACGGGATATGGCGGTCGGATCATGCTGACCGTCGGAATCGAGCGTAATAACGGCAGAGTAGCCATTCTCGAGTGCCCAGGAGAATCCGGTACGAAGGGCCGCACCCTTACCCCGATTCAGCGGATGTCGCCGCACCTCGACAGGCAGTCCGGCAAGACGTTCGACAGTGCCGTCCGTTGAACCGTCATCGACAACCAGAAGCGGAAAGCCCGAAGCAAGGGTCTCTTCCACCACAGCCACAATGGTCGCCGCGGAGTTATAGGCTGGTATGACTAGACAGATTCCCACGATTCGACCATCTGCTCCAAGGTAGTGAAGCGGAAACGTTCCAGCAGGTACCGGAGTCGCGTACCCGCCTCGCGTCGTGCTCCATACACAGCAAAACTTCGCAGGGAAGACATCGGAAGACGGGGACCGTCAGCCTCCATTTCCCTGGGATGAAGATAAAAAACCGCAGGGTTTCCGGCCCTGTTGTAGCTTCGAACCGTAGCTGCGATCATCCGGAGAGGGAAAAAGCGGAAGCCCCATCCGCCAGCGGTCGGAAGATTCCCGGTCGGAAAAGAAGTCACCATGGGTGGAATCTCCAGAATTTTTCCTGCCGCGGTGCGAATTTCGTACGGGAAACGGTGACCGGACCTGTCTCCCACAAAAGGGAGGGGATTCAGGCTTGAATCGTACCGGTATCCTTCGTTGCACAGGATCTCGAAAGCCCAGGAGTCCGTTTGGCGCAAAGACCACTGCGGAGCCCGGAAACCGACCGGCATTCTGCCCGCTTGCTGCCCCAGGATATCCCCGGTCCGCCGAATTTCATCCCGAAACTCTTCCGGTCCGAGTGGTGAAACCAGTCGATGGGAATAGCCATGGGATGCAATCTCATGACCTCCGGAGACAATCAGGGGAACCAGCGAAGGCTCTTCTGCCGCAACGGAACCGAGGACAAAAAAGGTAGCCCGCACATCGAATTCGGCCAACAGGGAGAGGATCCGTTCGATATTGGGAAGAACTCTTCTCTGGAGAGTTTCACCGTGCGGCTCGTCATCCCATCCGCAAACATGAAACCAGTCTTCAACATCAATAGTAATCGCGCTCTTCAACGGGTACGAATCTTTCCTTTTACACGTTTGAATTTTTTACGGTACACTATTTGCCCAGGCAAGTCAATATGAGGGAAGAGTTGCCGGAGAGGGCGCAAACCGGACCTTTCCGCTCCCGACTGACGATTTTGATTGACTGACACACCCATTCGCCCGTACCTTGTATACACTAACGGTACCATGAGACCGTCACATTACGCTGGAGAAAGTATAGAGAGGTACAAGAATGGCACAGGCAAAAAACGGCGACAAGGTAAGAATCGATTATACGGGGATGCTTGAAGATGGAACGATTTTCGATTCCACTCGTGAAAGCGAAGAATGTGAATCGGAAGAGGCATGCGAATCAGAGGATTGTGGCTGCGGCGGCGAGCACGGCCCAAGGGAACTGATCATCGGCAAGGGCGAATTTCTCCCCGCCATCGAAGAGGCGCTGATAGGAATGTCGGTGGGCGAAAAGAAAAAGGTCATCATCCCGGCAGACGACGCATTCGGCGAGTACGATGAAGAAAGGGTTTTTTCCATTCCCCGCAGTGATCTCCCCGAAGACCTGAACCCCGAGGTCGGTGACGAAATCGTGCTGGTCAATGAAAACGATGAAGAACTAGCCGTGCTGGTGGTCGAGGTGAGCGACGAAGAAATCAATTTCGACGCCAATCACCCCTTGGCTGGCGAAGACGTCACCTTTGAAATCGAACTGGTGGAAATTGTCTAGCAGACGGTAGGAAACTATCGTGAAAACACCTAAGAAGGCGGCCATTGGCCGCCTTCTGTATTTCAGCGGCAGCTATTCTCTCTGCAGTCTTTTCACCTGCGTTCATTCTCCCACTTTCCTTCCCATGCTCCTCACGTAAACCTTCCCGTCAGCAGCTGCATACAATGAGTGCATGGACTCTGCGCAAAACTGGCAGCGCAGGATGCAGAAACATGTCAACCCCTGTGCACTTCAGGCGTTCAAAGGGTCAAGTCAAACAAACAGAACGCTCTGCAGGAAGCTTCCCATAAAATCAACAGGAGGTTTGGTGATGAAAAAAAGTATCGTTTTCGGAATAATGGCAGCTGTTTTACTGGTAATGGGCGCCGGGATCGCGTGCGCCGGCTCTATCAACGACTCGGGGATCAACAGAAGGGAATGGCGACAGGAAAGAAGGATTGATCAGGGACTCGCAAGCGGGCGGCTCACCCCGTGGGAAGCCCGGGCGCTGGACAGAGAACAGTCACGGATCAGATATATTGAAGCACAAATGAAGTCAGACGGCTATCTTACTTCCCGGGAACGACTCAGATTGCACCACGAGCTGAATGTTGCCAGCAGGAATATCTGGCGATTGAATCATAACGGTTACCGCTGGTAGGCAGTGCTCATCCGGAAAATCCGGATGAGCACGAGTGCTTTCCAATTCTTGAACCGGGTGAAAAGGGGGGAACCAGGATGGCCTCCCCTTCTCATTAGTAACTTACGTCTTAAATTTGTGTAAAAATGGCACGAAAATTTTGGATCACCTCTGTAAACGTTCAACAATTGTGGTTTTGTGAGGATATTTCAAAAAATCCAACTTGGTTCCGGCTTGTCCGGGTTATGGGTTAAGATTTTCATCCGCCGTCGCTAAAGCTATGGCGCACACGTTCGTGTTCATTCGTGACATTCGTGGCTAAAAAGGGTTTGGAAGTGCTTTTGACTCTGATATGAACCTAAAATAACAATTCCTGAGCCACGAATACACATGAATTTTCACGAATAAGTTCCTTACCGGCAAAAAGCATCAAATACCCTTACCAGTCTTTAGGGAAATATCCGCGCAAAGGTATCCCGGTAGATCCGTAAGGCCCCCTCGTTGAAGGGAACAAAGATGACCCGCTCCAACCCAGGATAGTTTTCCAGCGCGGCCTTCGCCTCTTGCAGGGCAATTTCGCAGGCCGCGGCCATGGGATAGCCATACACTCCGGCACTGATAGCCGGAAATGCGATTGATTTCAAACCGTTCTCGTCAGCCACCTGGGAACAGCGGCGGTAGGCGCTCCGCAGCAGCTCGGGTTCGCCCTTGTTTCCACCATGCCAGACAGGCCCGACCGTATGAATTACGTGTTTGGCCGGCAGTCTGTAGCCGGCGGTAATCTTTGCATCCCCGGTCCGGCACCCGAGGAGGGTTGCACACTCCACCACCAGTTTCGGTCCGGCCGCCCGGTGAATGGCACCGTCCACCCCTCCTCCGCCAAGCAGCGAATTGTTGGCGGCATTGACAATGGCATCCACCTCCAGCTTCGTGATGTCACCCTGAATGATCTCAATCTTTTCTTTCACGGCCTACCTCCTTAGGGACTCGGAACTTACATCCGTGCCCCTTACTCCACAAGGTCTCGCAGTGTCTTCAGATTTATGGCATCCATCTCGTCATTGTCCCCTTTCGGCGTTTCCAGTATCTTGGCGACGCTGACAAACCGTTCATCGTTCATGAGGAAACGAAAGCCGGAAAGGCCCAGAACTCCCAAGCCGATATGTTCATGGCGGTCGACGCGGCTGCCAAGGCCCTTTTTGGAATCGTTGAAGTGAAAAGCCAGCAGATTTTCCAGTCCGAGAATCCGGTCGAAATCAGCGAATACCTGACGGTATCCTTCTGCAGTGGTAAAATCATACCCGGCCGCAAAGGTATGACAGGTGTCAAAACAAAAGGCGAAGCGGTCGGGAAATGCGGAGCGGTCACGGATTTCTCCGAGATGTTCGAAACGGTAGCCGATATTCGTTCCCTGTCCAGCCGTAGTCTCCAGCAGTACTTTTCCGGTAAAGTCTTTCCCTTTCTCCAGGAGATGGTCGAAGGCCTCGACGATCCGTTTGATTCCGGTCTCTTCTCCTTCTCCCACGTGGGAACCGGGGTGCATTACGATCTTGTCGATGCCGAGGCGGGCACAACGCTCCATCTCCTCCAGAAAACCGGTCAGGCTCTTGTCCCGCACCTCGCCCGGAGCAGCTGCCAGGTTGATCAGATAGATGTCATGGGAGACGATATCGACGAGACCGGCAGCTTCCCGTTTTTCCCGAAACAGGGAAACCTCCGAATCACTCACCGCCTTGCCGCGCCACTGGTTGGAGTTCTGGGTAAATATCTGGATCACGCCGCAGCCGGCAGCACTCCCCCGGTCAATGGCCTTGGAGAGTCCTCCGGAGATCGACATGTGGGCTCCAAGATAGTCCATAAAAGTATTCCTTTCCTGTCGTCGGCTACAGTGTAATTTCCCCGGTGAACACCTGCACCGCCGGACCGGTCATAAACACCGGACCGTTTTCCGGCCATTCCATTTCCAGGTCACCGCCGGAAAGATGGTTGACGATCCGCCGCTCGGTCAGTCCGTTCAGCACGCAGGCCACGGTCACCGCACTTGCCCCGGTTCCGCAGGCGAGGGTTTCGCCGGCGCCCCGCTCCCAGGTTCGCTGACGGACCTCGTTGCGAGAGATGACCTGCACGAATTCCACGTTGGTGCGGCGGGGAAACAGCTCGTGATTTTCAATGAAGGGGCCGTACTTCTCTACCGGATAATGTTCCACATCATCCACAAAGATCACGCAGTGGGGATTGCCCATGGAAACACAGGTAATGTTGAAGGTTGAATGAAGGATGTTGAGCGGCTCGTTGACAACCCGGTTCGATCCATCGCCGAGCATGGGAATCTCCGCACGGGTCAGACGGGGCTCGCCCATATTGACCCGTACCCTGTCAACCTTGTTGTCGGCATTGGTAAAGAGTTGCAGCGTCAGGATTCCGGCACCGGTTTCGGCGGAAATCTCTTTCTTATTTACAATACCGTGGTCATAGGCATACTTGGCGACACAGCGTATCCCATTTCCGCACATTTCGGATTCCGACCCGTCGGAGTTGAACATGCGCATCCGGACATCTGCAACCGTCGACGGCATGATCAGGATCAGGCCGTCGGAACCGATACCGAAGTTGCGGTTGGATACCTTTCGCGCCACCTCTGCAGGGTTTTCCACTTTTTCTTCAAAACAATTCACATAGACATAGTCATTGCCTGCTCCCTGCATCTTGGTAAATTTCATTCCATGACTCCTTCTCTTGTAGGATATACGATATTCTGAAACCTGATACAACGCGATTGGCTGTGTAACAAGTTCTTATTTTGTACCCCATGGAACGGTTTTCAGCAAATCGAAAAAAGGCTGCTCCAGGGGAATATCGGTCAAAAAGATTTTTTTTCCACCAGTGTTCGGTTGCGGGAAAAGAATTCCCGTCATTTCCAGTGCAAAAAGACCATCGGGAAGCGATGAAATAATATGTTTCCGGTATGCCGCCGGCATCGACACGGCAGCGGAAATTTTGGCAGCCACGCTACGGAAATCGTCGGTGTCTCCAACCGCTATTTTCTGGTATCCCGCCAATTCCAGGAGGCGAAAGAGGGTAGCGCGATTCGGCGCTGCGTTGCCGAAATCGAGAAAAAACCGTTTCCCCTCCGCTTCGAAATAGCGGTCAACGGTCACCCGCAGGGGAGCCGCCCCGGTCTGGCCAACCACGATCTCGATGGAATAGTCCCTGCTCGCGTTCAGGGAGAGGGCGTCCAGAACGGCGTCGGCCATCAGCACTGGCTTGCCGGTCGGCACGTAAACAACCGGTAATCGAGCGAATAGCGGGGTAATTACCGACGAGTCACACCACGCGACCAAGCGAAAATCCTTGGCCGCCAGATAGGAGACGAAACTTTCCGGGAGGGCCTGACAGCCAGAAGGCTCCAGCGGCACCAGAATTGTTTTGCGGCTCGCCACTCCCGGTATGCGTTGTGCTGCGGTAACGTCTACCTTCAGCGAAAGTTTCGGTTCGGAGCCGAATTCCAGGGGCGCCCCGCCGTCTGTCGTAGCAAATCCCGCTGCCTGGAGAAGCTCTTTCACAAAACCCTTCTCGTTGGCAGGATCAGCGACAACCGTTTCCCGGTTCTCCGTGCCGGCGCCGGACAGGTTCCCGAATACGTGCTGCATTCCAGGAGGCACGATACGGATCTCCTTGCCGTTGACACCGGTCAAAAAGGGATGACTCGCCGCACCTGCCGCACCTTTCCCGGGCAGCGGTTCTACCGGCTTTCTCTCGGGGAAGAGCCGCGCCCAGAAGTCCCTGGCCCGCCGCAGCATCCCTTCGTCCACGGTTGGAGACGTGGGAAGAGGAGTCTCCGGCGCCAGACTTTCCACTTCGGCTGGTGGGGCAGGTAGAGGAGCTGGAACAGGGGCGGCTTCTTGAGGGACAACGGCTTTCTTCCTGGCAAGAGGAAGGAGGATAGTTTGACCGATCTGGAGCCCGGAAGTGTCGACAATTCCGTTAATTCTCTTGACCTCGGGAATCAATCTCTCCGCCTTCTTTGCCGACAAGCCAAAGCGTGTCGTCAAAATTTTATGTATTGTGTCACCGGAACGGATCGTATACCTGACGTACTCCCCCTCCTGCCGACCCTCAGCCTTCTTTTTCGTCGTGTAACCAGCCCTGGTCCCCCGCCTCTTCGCCTGCGGCGGGGATTGCGGCTTTTTTACCTCATTCGAAACGGCTGCACCCCGTTCCAGGTCACCGATCTCAAGCTCGAATTGCGATCCGGCACCAAAGACCGATCCGGCCCCGACGAGGGAAAAGAGCAGAAAAAGCACAACAGGCAGTCCGCAGGAATTCGGGAAGCAGGGATGTTGTTCTTTTCGGGCAGGCATGAAGTCTCCGGTTTGACAGGGAAGTGAAATACTCGTACGGAAAGCCGTGGGTGATAAGGAGCCTGTCGGACTTAGGGTAAATCTGCTGCAAATCCGTCTGGACGGTCCATATTCCGCCGCTTTTTTGGGCAATAGAACAACTATTGCCCTGCAAAATCGACAAAATCTGTCCTCGCCCAGCCAAATTTTCGCTTCGATTTCCTAAGTCCGACAGGCTCCTTACTTCAGATCGAGGACAAAAGCCTTCACGGACTGCTCCGGCTCCTTGCGATAGACAATGATCCTGTCTCCCGTGAGAACACTGCCCTTTTCAACCTGGTAGGTCCCTTTCTGCTCCGTCGTTTCTACCACATAGTGCCGGGAACCGGCAATTTCGATCAAGACGGAGGCAAGCAGGCCGGGGCTGATACCCTGGCCACTCCTGTCGATAATCTGAATGGCGCGAATCAGCCCTTTTTCCCGAAAAATCCGGAATTCGGTCACGGGACCCTGGTAGCGCTCCCAGCCCGGATTGGTCTTGCCGTAGTCGCGGTCCGCAGCCTGGCGAGGCAGAAAGGAGGGAAGTGCACCGGGTATGTTCTGGAAGGGACGGGACGCCTCTGTCCCGGCTTTTGAGAACGAGGTGCCCGGAGCAGCGACTGTCCCGTCCGGTTTCTGTTGGGAGAAAAAGAAAAACATGACCAGCACAATGAAACATGCGAACACCACGCCAAGAATCAGCAGCAGCTTGGCTCGGGGGAAGCGGTCGCGGATTCGTGACAGGAGAGAGGGTTTTCCCCAACTGACCCGTAGCGGTCCGGCAAAAGGCTCCGCTGACAAAAGGGAACTATCCCGTTGCGGCGTAACGCTCGCGCCGTTTGCCTCATCCAGAGCACTTTCGAGCTTCACCTGAAAAGGGGTCTTGGACACATCAGGGGCAGGAGAAGGTTCCCGCAGGGATGAAACAGCCTCGCGAAAAGAAGAAGGACCCTGGATTGCAACCACATCATCAATGGTGTCCGTTAGAACAGGCGCATCCGACTCGGCAGGGTTTCTCTCAACTGCTAGCGGCGACACCTTGCTCTTTGCGGCAACTTTCTTCTTTCTCGTCCGTGCAGCAGGTGTGGAAAGGATTTCAAGAATTGCCGTGGTAAGTTCAGCATCGCTCAACGCGGTATCGAGAACCGCATGGAATGGCTTTCTGCCGGACAGCGGAATAGTATCCGGGTCACCGAAAAGAACAATGGTTACCTTTTTCCCCTTCAGTTCCGCACTGATGCGGTAGGCAAGGAGTTCTCCCGACATCTCTCCCAACCGCTCCTGGATAAATATCAGATTTTGCCTCAAGGGAGAAATCGCGGAAAGTGCCTCGTGAATCCCGTTCGCAATGCGAACCTTTCCGGCATGCTGCATTCCGGAATCGCTGAAGAGCCTGATCAGCCGCTCCTGATTTGTCAAAAGGACAATGTTTACCACTCGATGAACCAGACCTTTCGTACCATTTTCGATTTGGAAACTACTCTACCGCAATACGACGACGGAAACAACCGGGAGATTGTCTCCCGGCACGGTAGCAGAATACACCGCATGCGCGAACAGCTAATACCTCGGTAAAACAGCCCTGCTCATTTTCTTGCCAAATCAGTACGGATACGGGAGAATGGGCGCTACCAAAACAGCGAAAAGAAGCCCGCGGCACTGGCGGCCTGAGGATATCACGATGGAATTGAAAAACAGGATCTGGATGACCGGCAACCTGGAGTGGTTTACCTATCTTGGAAACGAAATTGTCTTTCTCGGTCGCAGGGAAGTCCCCTACCCGCTTCGGGAAGGGGACCGCTGGACCAACAGCTATGGCGATACATTCCAGGTTGTGGATGGTGAAATAATAAGGGAAAGCGTGAACCCTGATTTTCAGAACAGTGACAATTGAGTTGGAGCTGGTACGCCGATTATCCTGTCCATCCCCTGCATATACCGCAAACCCCTATTTCTTTCCACCGGTAAAGCCATAGGTTCCGATCGCCTGCTGCAGGCTCCAGTACTGGGAAGCCTGGGGGCAATAGGCAATGGGACTCAGCTTTGCAATATCGATGGTTCCCTTGTCGTTCATGACCTCCTCGTCCATATGAGCAGCCACGATCTCACCCAGAAACAGGTCGTGGGTTCCCAGACTCTTGACATCAATCACGCGACACTCGAGGTTCACTGGACACTCCAGGATGAGGGGTGCCGCCACCTCGTTTCCCGCTACAGGGGTAAGTCCCAGCTCCTTGAACTTGTCCACCTCCCTGCCACTGGCAATCCCGCAGAAATCAAGTTCCCGAAGTTGCCCTTCACGGGGAATATTGACAACGAATTCTCCGGATTTCTTTATCAGACCATGGGAATACCTGCCCGGCCTGATCGACACGCTCACTACCGGTGGCTCGGAACAGACGACCCCCACCCAGGCAATCGTAATAATGTTCGGCACCCCGTCCCCTGAGGCACATGACACCATTGCCGTGGGCGTCGGAAAAAGGTACGTCCCCTTCTTGATGGTTCTTTTCATTGGTTCCTCCCCAAATTTATTTCAGGCGAATCGTAGCAGATAATCATGCGGAGAACAACTCCCGGAATCTTCAGCATATCTATGAGGAATCAGCAGACGATAAATTTGCGTTCTTGACAAGAATGATGTGCATATTATAAAGTACCAGCAATACGTAACGAGAAACGCTACCGGCCGGTCCGCCACAAGGTATGCGTCAAGAGGAGTTCGCTCATGAGATTGTCAACGAAAAGCCGCTACGGCCTGAGAGCACTATTCGACATGGCCTATAATTCGGGCACCCTCCCTTCGCAGATCAAGGACATTTCGCGAAGACAGGAAATATCTCCGCGCTACCTGGAACAGATTTTCCAAAGTTTCAAGAAAGCCGGTATCCTTAAGAGCAAACGCGGACCACAGGGTGGCTATATCCTGGCCAGGAAACCGGAACAGATTACCGTCAGGGAAATTCTGGAAGCAGCAGAAGGGGATACCCTCCTTGTTGATTGCACCAGCAAGAAGAAAAATAAAAAGGGCGAATGCCTCTTCGACGGAAGTTGTGTCACCCAGACGGTCTGGCAGGAAGCCAGCGAAAAGCTCAATGAAATCTTTTCTGAAATGACCCTGAAAACACTCTGCGATCGGGGCCAGGCTCTCGGAGTCAAACGGGAACAGGACCACCGCTTCACCTACTACATCTGAAAGCAGTCCCGCTCAGGCTCCGCGACTGTCTTCAATTTTCCCGAGCCGGAACAGATTGCTCGTCGGATACAAGGCGCCATATCACAGACGGTGCTCCGCACTTGCTTTTCAACAGCATGACAAAGGAGACAGCTATGCCAGCAAACAAATACGAATCTGTCCTCGATCTGATCGGCAACACCCCCCTTGTCCGGATCACCAGGCTTGAAGAAAAGAATGCTGCGACAATTTATGTGAAAATGGAATCCAGCAATCCCGGCGGCAGTGTCAAGGATCGCATCTGTCTTGCCATGATCGAAGCGGCGGAAAAGGACGGGGCCCTCAAACCGGGAGCAACGGTCATCGAACCGACCAGCGGCAACACCGGTATCGGCCTTTCCATGGTCTGCGCCGTGCGGGGCTATAAGCTGATCCTGACAATGCCCGATACCATGTCCATCGAGCGGAGAAGACTCCTGGCCGCCTACGGAGCCGAACTGATTCTTACTCCCGGCAGCCAGGGAATGCGGGGCGCCGTGCAGAAGGCGGAAGAACTGGCCGCCAAACACGGCTACCATATGCCGCAGCAGTTCAAAAACCCGGCAAACCCGGAGATCCATCGCAAGACTACCGGACCAGAGATCATTGAGGCCATGAAGGGGCTGTCCATCGATGGCTTTGTTGCCGCAGTCGGAACCGGCGGAACCCTTACCGGCGTCGGCGAGATCCTCAAGAAACATAACCCGGCAATACGGATCGCCGCGGTGGAGCCCGCAGACTCCCCCATCCTGTCGGGCGGTGAGCCAGGCCCCCACAAAATTCAGGGCATCGGCGCCGGATTCATTCCGGATGTCTTGAACACCGGCATCTACGACGAGGTGATTCGGGTAACCAATAGCGAGGCCTTTGAGGCGGCACAACAGATTGCCAAGGTGGAGGGTCTTCTCGTGGGCATTTCCGCGGGAGCCAATTTCTTTGGAGCTCTCCAGCTGGCGAGAAAACTCGGCACGGGAAAGAACGTGGTAACCATCATGTGTGATACGGGCGAAAGGTATCTTTCCACCGGGATATTTGACTGAAAGTAACTATTCAGCACATTCTGAAAATGCGGAAAAATCCCCCCGCCCCTTGCGGGAGGGGGTTAGGGGGTGGGGGTGTTTGCCACGTCTGACTCAGATTGCGGCTTCACCCACCCCTCAATCCCCTCCCGTCAAGGGAGGGGAAGCAAGTTCTTGCCGGGTATGAAACAATGCTGAATAGTTACGACTGAAGACTGAAATGATATTGCGATCAAGAAGGCATCTCGTGTAGGGGCTACCCCGTGTGGTTGCCCGGTTCTGGGCGGCCACGCGGGGCCGCCCCTACATAAAGCGTTTTATCTTGATTGTAAATGTAATAAAACGCGAACCACCCTCTCCCGCAAGGAGAGGGTTTTGTTTTCCCTTACCCCGAGGAACGAGTTCCCGAGGTGAGGTCTGACAAGGACTGAATCATGGACCAGCTCCACAAAAAATATGAAATCCTCCGTCAGTCCCTGGCGGAGATGGGCTCGGTTCTGGTTGCCTTTTCCGGCGGCGTTGACTCTACTTTCCTGCTCAAGGTCGCCCGTGAGGTGCTGGGCGACCGGGCATGGGCCGTTACCGCCACCTCGCCCACCTACCCGCAATCGGAATTCCGGGAAGCGGAACAGCTCGCGGGACAGCTCGGGGCGTCCCGCGTTGTCATAGACTCCAACGAACTTCTCATCCCGGGCTTCTCGCACAATCCGGCCGACCGCTGCTATCACTGCAAGAAGGAACTTTTCGAGCTGTGCCTTGCCAAGGCACAAGAGCTGGGACTTTCCTTCGTGGTCGACGGCAGCAACGTTGACGACCTGGGAGACTACCGCCCCGGACGCCGGGCAACGAAAGAGCTGGGTGTACACAGTCCACTCCTGGAGGCAGGATTGACAAAGGCAGAAATCCGCCTTCTGAGTCGCGAACTGGGACTTCCCACCTGGAACAAGCAGCCCTTTGCCTGCCTTGCCAGCCGCTTCCCCTATGGAACGGAGATTACCGCCGGCAGGCTTGCCCAAATTGAACGCTGCGAGGAGTTCCTGAAGAAGTCCGGCTTCCACACCTACCGGGTCAGATTCCATAACGAGACCGTGCGCATTGAGGTCGGAGAAGAAGAAATCCCGCGGTTCCTGGTTCCGGAGCAGCGCCGTGCCATAGTTGACTTCTTCAAATCGACCGGGTTCAGCTACGTCTCCCTCGATCTGGAGGGCTACCGCACCGGCAGCATGAACCGGACTCTTCCCGAGGCCGGAAACGGCCGTCCCGAAAACTGATCTCCCCGCTTTCTTCTTGTACCCAACCTTCTTCTGCAAGACCGGCATCGCGCAAGAAGCAGCGTGCCGGTCCGCAATTCCGGCTGGCATTCCAACCCGGCTTCTGCTATCGTGCGGGATACTCACAACTAGTTTCCATCCGGAAACTCCGGATGTGAAACTATTGGTTTTCAATTCGGAAACGAGGGTTTTTTCGTCCTGGCAAGAAAATCAAGGGGTTGCGCGGAGGCGTACACAGGTACGCCGCACAAGCAAGCCCGCGGATTGACACAGCCAGGGCGGAAAAGAACCGTTTCCGGATGAAAACTAACGAGAAACCCGCGAGGAACCGACGTGAAAGCTCTCCTGGTTCACCCCCACGGCAGCAACTGGATGGGATCCGGAAAAGACATTTCCACCATCTTCAATCTCATGCCCCCCATCGGTCTACTGAGCATCGCCGCCTTCCTGGAAGAGCAGGGGATCCCGGTGGAGGTGATGGACTGCTATGGCGCTCCCTCAACCATCGAGCAGCACGCAACGGATATCCTCGCCCGGAACCCGGACGTGGTCGGCTTCTCCTGCACCACCTCTTCGTTCCTGGAAGGATACGCCATTGCCGAACGGGTGAAGGAGCAGTGCCCGGATATTCGCATTGTCTTTGGTGGCGCCCATGCCTGCACGGTCGGCCCCTCACTGCTCGACTCATTCCCGGCAGTGGATTTCCTGGTGATCGGCGAGGGGGAGGTAACCTTTGCCGAACTCATGTCATCCGATTTCCGGAACATGGCGGCCATTCCCGGTATCGGTTTTCGCCAGGACGGAAAGGGCATCCTCTCATCCGTCCGGGAAAACATCCCGGACCTGGATTCACTCCCTTTTCCCGCCTACCACCTTCTCCCCGATTTTCCCCGGCGCTACAACCTGCCGCTCTTCAGCTATCCGAAAGCGCCCAACACCAGCATCATCTCCAGTCGGGGCTGCCCTTACCAGTGCAGCTATTGCGACCGTTCCGTATTCAGCAGGGGCTTCCGCTTCAACTCCCCCGAATACATCGTCGAGCATCTCCGCTACCTGCACCAGAACTTCGGCATCCGCCACGTCTTTTTCTATGACGATCTGTTCACCTTCGACCGCTCGCGCGTCGAACGCTTCTGCGCCCTGATGGAGGAAAAACAGGTTCCGGTCGGCTACAATTGCATCGCCCGTCTGGAACATGTGGACGAGGAACTCCTCTCGCTCCTGAAACGTTCAGGCTGCTGGCAGGTCAATTTCGGCATTGAGTCGGGAGACCCGGAGATCCTTTCGAAACACCGCAAGCTCTACGAGCTTGACCAGGTGGGGAAAAAGCTCGGAATGGTGAAGGATGCGGGAATGCGGGTCAAGGGGCTCTTCATGATGGGTTTTACCGGAGAAACCGAGGAATCCATCCAACGCACCATCCGCTATGCCCTGACGCTGCCCCTGGACGAAATCAATGTGACCAAGTTCACCCCTTTTCCCGGCGCACCAATCTACCGAACCATCCGGGACTTCGGCGAGTTCACCGAAGACTGGCCGTCCATGAACTGCCTGAACTTCGTCTTTATACCCCATGGCATGACTCGCGAGCGACTGGAAGAGCTGTATAACAAATTCATCAGTCGATTTTATCGCCGCAGCCGAATCCACTGGGGTTATACGAAGATGCTCTGGAAATCTCCCCACAGCATTGCCGTATTCCTCCGCAACCTGCCGGAAATACTCCGGTTCGAGCTGAAACAGAAATGGTAGGTACCCTGTGAGATTGACGCGAATCCTGCTCTCGGCAGTCCTTGCGACTCTGCTGCTCTCCCCCTGTGCGCATGCCGCCGACGAGCCCGTCGACCTGAAATCGGCGAACTACGAATATTCTTTCCTCTCCGGGTACGGCATCACGCACCGGGATTTCGGCGACACCCGGACCCAGGTGCAGACGTTCGACATGATCGGCCGCTTCGGCTGGTTCCTGTCGCAGGAACTCGGTTCCGGCTGCTGGTACCAGGGCAGACATGAGTTCCTGATAGAGCTGCCGCTGCATCTGACGGTGGACCCCAGGGTTTCGCCCATGGTCGGGGGCTACCTCCTGGGGAGCTGGAAATTCACCTCCCTGGACACGTGGGCACCCTACGTCTTTGCCGGGGGTGGCATTCTGTACGTGGATCTGGGGCTTCCCAGCATGGGCAGCAGGCTGGATTTCTCCTACCAGGGTGGTACCGGCATCCAGTATTTCATCGCCAAAGATACCGCCCTTTCCCTTGAATATCGGTACCATCACATCTCCAATGCCGGAACCGCAACTGCGAACGAACCCCTCAATTCCAGCAAGATTCTGCTGGGAGTCTCATTCTTTCGCTAAAAAACATGCGTACTTCTGGGGTATCGAAGGGGGAAAGAAAGGTCGGCAGGAGGGTGTACTTCCGGGAGAAAGTTTCAAGCACAAGGAAATAATTCAACGTTGGTCCGGTTTTGATCACGCCCGGTTTCTTTGGCATGACCGGACACTGCCGGAAATATCTCCGACCAGTGAGGAATTTCAGAAAGTAAGGAATACACAGAGACTGGCCATCAGGCCGGGTTTTCTCAGAAAGGGTGGTTGTTCCGCCTGCGGCGGACACACCATTAATCGTCCAGCAGGAATTCCAGTTCGTAGCGCACCTGATCGGGATTGACGGTCCTTGCTTCCATGAGGCTTCGCAGGTGGATCATCGTATCCAGGTCTACTTCGACAAATTTTATCCCCGCCAGGTTTTCTCGGCAATGAATCACCTCAACCCCGAACTCGAGGACAATATCGGAATGCTCGAGCTGAAAAAACAGCTTCCACCGATCGCCCCTTGTCACGGTAAGAGCCGCATCATGCTCCACCAGCGCACCTCGCAGCGAGATATCGAGCAGCGTTACCTCGCAGGGTCCGGAAGCGGTTTCAACGATACATGTTTCCACGCACTTGACACGACTGAAACGCCTACTTTTGGTCATACCATGGGTCTCCCCCCGGTAGAGTAGTGCCCAGCAAAGCCGCCCGGGAATCGGCGGTTGGCATTGTAGCACGTCAGGTGTTGTAATTCATAGAAAATTAACCCGGCAGAGAGGATCCGCTGTGAACGAAAAAGTCGTGCGGGTCGCATGCGCTGTTATCGTAGATGATGGTAAAGTGCTTGCGACACAGCGAAATATCACCATGAGCATGCCCCTCAAGTGGGAGTTCCCCGGGGGCAAACTTCACGACGGGGAAAACCCCGAAGAATGCCTGGCACGGGAACTGGAAGAAGAGCTGGGAATAGCGGTAACCATCCGGAACGCCCTGCCGCCCGTACAGCACCGCTATGACGAATTTGCCATCGAGTTGATTCCCTTCGTCTGCACTCTCGCAGCAGGAAGGATGGTCCTCCATGAGCATCGCGCCCTGGCCTGGCTCTCCCCCCGTGAACTGAATGATCTGGACTGGCCGGCGGCGGACATTCCCGTGATCGCCTCGTATCTTGCTTTTCTGGAAGGAAAGGAACCTTCAGCGGAATAAACGGAGGATGGACACTTGAACCGGAACAGGGAGCCGGAAAAGGTTATTCGCAAAGGCACCCCCTGCTCCTTACTCAAAATTCGATACCTTTTCCCGCCGGGGCGGGTTTCTGTGCGTTGACGGTAAAGAAAAAGGCGACACCTGCGTGTCGCCTTTTTCTTCAGATTTTACTGGAGCTATGAGTGGAAAATGAGAACTCAACCACCCCACGGCATCTGTGCATACTCCTGAAATGCCTTGTCATGATACTGCTGGAAAAGCTCCTCATGATCGTGCTCCCAATTCGCCAGCATCGTCAGGGCCTCTTTTGCTTTCCCTTTGGCTTCCTTCGCCGCTTTTTCATAAAATTCCGCGAAATCGCGTTCTATCAGGTATGCCATGCGAAGGATCGGCAGATCGGGAACCATTGCTTCTAATGTTTTGCTGTCAATCGACTCGCTAATCGCGCGGGTGGAAAAGAAACCCTCGCTCTGCATATCTTTTCCCATGGTGGTGTCAGGGGACTCACCCTTTTTGATGCGGCTGATCTGGTCCTGGATGAAATCGATATGCTTCTGTTCTTCGGCGGCCAGATTTTTGAACGCGCTGACTGCCGCGGCATGGCTCAAGCGCTTCGCATTCTCTTCAAAGAAACGTTTTCCTTCGAACTCCCGTTGCAAGGCATACTCGTATACTTTCAAAACGTCCATACGGCTTCTCCTTATGAGTAAATTGTTTCTGTTAACTATAACTCCGTCCGATCGGGTGTCAATTGGGCCTTGGCAAAATTTCTCCACATAGGAAGCAGTTGCAGCGGTTCAGAGCTAGTCTGTGCTGCAAAAGACCCGGCGCGCCACGG
>Ga0351947_1030_pt1 | contig 17019 bp, 16 predicted proteins | sample BONcelT113001G13_FD_205815 | JGI IMG/M metagenome (GOLD analysis project Ga0351947, IMG submission 205815) | Enriched cells from coal bed in the Powder River Basin, Montana, United States - BONCAT cells T11 rep3 HSBNCT.T11.300.1.G13 ...
CCTCGATGGCGTCTACAAAATTAATCACTCCTGCAATCCAAACTGTGGTTTTCGTGGGCAAATTGTCGTAGTCGCGATGAGAGACATCGCAGCGGGAGAAGAGATAACTTACGATTACGCGATGACTGATGCCAATTATCTAAATGCCAACTGTGAGGAAATGAAATGCCTCTGTGGATCAAAAAATTGCCGAGGCAGCGTGACTGGTGAAGACTGGAGACTCCAAGAATTGCAGATGAAATACAAAGGATATTTTTCTACCCACATCCAGGCAATGATTGACGGTGAGAATTGCTAAACTCACCCCAATGCAATCTCCCTACCGCAAACCCAAAACGCAGAGTGAAATCGCGCAAATCCGAGAAGCCTGCGCTATCGCGGGGAAAGTCTTGATTGCTGCGGCGCAGAGTTTGAAAATCGGGAAAAGCGAAAAAGAAATCAGCAAAGAGATTACGAAGTTTGCGAAGAAATTTGGGGCGGAGAAACTCGCGTTTAAATCCATCGTAGCTTTTGGAGAAAGCAGTGCAATTCCCCACCACCGGCCCACGGGAAGAAAATTGAAGCGCGGCGATGCAGTGAAGTTTGATCTCGGTGTAGTGAAGCACGGAATGTGTAGCGATATCACTCGCACTTTTTTCGCGAGTGAAGCGAGTGCGAAGCAGCGCAAAGTATATAACCGCGTTTTGCGCAGCCAAACTCTCGCGCTGAAAGCTGTGAAAGCAGGCGTGAGGGCTCGATATGTAGATAAAGTTTCACGCGAAGCGATGCAAGAGCTGAAAGGAAACTATATCCACGGCGCCGGCCACGGAGTCGGGAAATTGATTCACGAAGATCCACGCTTGAAACCGAAATCGTTACAAACTCTGAAAGCTGGCGATGTAATCACAGTAGAGCCAGGCTTATATTTCGCTGGAGAATTTGGAGTGAGGATTGAAGATACGATTGTGGTGACGAAAACTGGTTTTGAATTTCTCACGAAGCTGCCTCGTAAGCTAACAATCCTGAGGATTTAGCAAGTTTGAAAGCAAGCTGTGCTGAGCTAAAATACCTCTACTTTTGATGCAGAAGAAAACTCCCAAAATCGCGGTAATCCTCTTCCCTGGCACGAATTGTGAATTGGAAACTGTAGCAGCCTTGAAGCGCAATGGTTTCGCTCCGGAAGTTTTGCGCTGGAATGAAAAGAAATCTTTGAAGAGTTTTGCGGGTGTCGTAATCCCTGGCGGCTTCAGTTACGAAGACAGAGGAAGAAGTGGTTTGATTGCTTCGCGTGATCCGATGATGCAAGAAATTTTTGCGGTAGCGAAGCGTGGTGGAGTTGTCTTGGGAATCTGTAATGGCGCGCAAGTCTTGGTGGAGAGTGGCATCGTGCCGAATTTTGAATTTGGGAAATCCCCTCTCGCGCTGACTTACAACCGCCGTGTGAAGAATGGAAAAGTAATGGGAAGCGGTTTTTACAATGCGTGGGTAAATCTCAAAGCAAACACTGAGAGAGTAAATGCTTTCAACCAGTTTCCAGAAGATACAATTCTCAAAGTGCCAGTCGCGCATGGTGAAGGTAGGTTTTATACAGAAGATCCGAAGCTAATCGAGCAACTCGTGCAAAATGGGCAAAATGCTTTTCTCTATGTAACGAAAGAAGGCGAAATCGATTCTACTTTTCCGACGAATCCAAATGCTTCGATTCTGAATCTCGCAGGAGTTACGAATGCTGCGGGAAATGTAATGGCGCTGATGCCGCATCCTGAGAGATGCGCTGCGGGTGATGTGATTTTCCAGTCAATTTACAAATGGATTACTGGAAAAGTGAAGAAACCGAAAGCTCCGAAATTTGTAGTGAAGTTGCCGGTGAGCAAAATTCTGCCAAAGCCAAAAGTGAATGTGGAATTATTTGTGAGTCTCATCATCACAGATAATGAAGCGCTAAGTGTTGGCGCTGCCGCGAAATTGAATCTTGAGAAATACCGTTACTTCGGTTTGGATTTCTCAGGCGATGAAAGTGATTTAGAAAAAATCATCCGCAGTGGCGATTTACTCAACCCTGAGAAAGAAGCAGTGATTGCGAAAATCGGTGGAAAAACTTTCCGCTTCGATAAGAAAAAAGGCTGGATTGAAACGGAATTCACGCTACCAGAAAATAAAGCGCTGGCAGTATTGCGCGATGCGAGTGGTGATGCCGCCAAAGCCAAATCTCTCCCAGGAGTGAAAGCACTACACAGCGGAATGCTGTGGGTAAGCAGTGATGCGAAGAAAGTAGATTTCGAGAAAGCAGTGAAAAGTGGATTCTTCCACCACCCGGCGGCTTCCGACCTTATGCAAATTTGAATATTATGAAAATCCAAATTTTAAATTGCGGTGGCACAATCGATAAAAGCTACAATCCTGCGCGAGAAATTTTTGAGCATACCAAAACTCATCTTCCTCAAATCCTCAATCAAGCCCGAATCAAAAATCTAGAAATCGAAACTGAAGAATTGTTTCTAAAAGATTCGCTCGATATGGTAGAAAAAGATTTCCAGCAAGTTACCGAAGCTTGTGAGAAATCCGCTTTTGAAAAAATAATCGTTATGCATGGCACCAGCAAGATGGTGGAATCAGCGAAACTCGTAGCTGCTAAAAAACTATCTAAAGTGATTGTTTTCTTCGGCGCGATGATTCCCTATGAATTAGCACAAACGGATGCAATGTTTAATCTTGGTTTTGCATTAGCGGCAGTAGAAACTCTGCCGAATGGTGTTTATATTGCAATGAATGGAGAAGTTTTCCCTCACGACAAAGTAAAGAAGAATGGCGCTGAAGCAACTTTCGAAACGGTTTAAACTCAATCCTCATGTGTGGAATCTTCGCTTATCTCGGAGATAAAAAAACTGCGGGGAAACTCGTAGTTGAAGGTTTGAAGAAATTGGAATATCGCGGTTACGACTCCTTTGGAATTGCGGAGAAGCTGCCAACTAAATTTCAGATTATTAAGAAGGTTGGGAAGATTAGTGATTTCGATCCGAATAAAGCGAAGCTGGCGAAAACCAATCTCGCGATTGGCCACACCCGCTGGGCCACCCATGGCGGCGTCACGAAACTGAATGCGCATCCGCATCTCAGTAGCAATGGAAAAATCGCCGTAGTGCATAACGGCATCGTGGAGAATCACATGGAGCTCCGCAAAGCTTTGATCAAAAAAGGTTTCAAATTTATTTCTCAAACCGATACAGAAGTAATTCCCAATCTCATCGCAGCGGAACTTGAGAAGTTTGATTTCGCAACTGCCGTGCGCAGAGCCGCGCAAAAAATCAAAGGTAGATACTCTTTCGTAGCGCTGAAGCATGATGAAGAAATTCTCATCGCCGCGAGAAATGGAAGCCCACTCATCATCGGTGTGGAAAAGTTTTATCCGAAGAATGATGGTGAAAGGCACGGCAAAGCCGATGGCAGCGCTTTCTTCATCGCGAGTGATGTGCCAGCGTTTCTCGCCTATACCAGTGATGTCTCCTATCTCGATGATGAGCAAATGATTGTGATTACCCGCAGCCCAATGGGAGACCATTTCCACGGAAGATTCTTCAATCTCCAGACTGGTGAAGCGGTGCCGAAACGCATTGTTTCGATTGAGTTGGCTGCTGGCAAAGCAGAGAAAGGAAGCTTCGAGCATTTCATGCTGAAGGAGATTTTTGAGCAGAAGGAAACGATTGCGCGCGCGCTGAATCAAGACGAGAAGCAATTGAAACTCGTCGCGCAGATGATTCGGAAAGCTTACGGTAGCTTTTTTATAGGCTGTGGAACTGCGGGAAAAGTTTGCGCGGCGGCAGAATATCTTTTTGCCAGCATCGCGAAGAAACACATCAATGTAATTTTCGGCAGCGAATTCGATACACAAGAAGCTTTCCTCACGCCGAAAACTCTCCTCGTGGCAGTCAGCCAAAGCGGAGAAACCGCCGATGTCTTGGAAGCCTACAAGATTGCGAAGAAGAAAAAAGTAAAAACTGTCGGCGTGGTGAATGTTGCCGGCAGCAGTATTGCGCGCAGCTCCGATGTAGTTTTGCCAGTGAATGCAGGAGTGGAGAAAGCCGTGGCCTCAACGAAAGCTACCACCGCGCAACTCGCGATTCTCACGCTGCTGGCTTACACCGTGGCTGGGAAACTCGAAGAAGGCAAAAGAGTTTTGGCAGAAGCCGCCAGCCAGATAAATGATTTCCTCAATCCGCGCTACTCCGCGCATCTAAAAACCATCGCTGAGAAAATCAAAGGTGTGGAAAGCATGTATGTGATTGGCAAAGGCGCCGACTTCCCGATGGCTTTGGAGGCTGCAATCAAACTGCAAGAAGTGAGCTACATCCATGCCGAAGGTTTCGCTGCGGGAGAACTCAAACACGGGCCACTCGCCTTGATTGAAAAAAACACACCACTGATTGCTTTCGTGCCAGCCGAGAGATTCCGCCACGATGTGCTGAGTAATGTCGCTGAGGTAAAAGCGCGCGGTGGCCGCATCATCGGAGTTTCGCCGAAGAATGATGCGCTCTTCGATGAGTGGATAAGAGTGCCAAATGTAGATACCGCGCAACCGATTGTGAATATTATTCCGATCCAACTCCTCGCCTACCATCTCGCAGTGCTGAGGAAAAATAATCCAGATTTGCCAAGAAATTTAGCGAAGAGTGTAACGGTGAAGTAAGATTGTGAAGTGGAATACTTCTTCTCTGTAGACTTTATCGAAAAATGGCAAACACTAATCGGATCTGCGCTTGGCCCTTTTTTGGCAATAATACTTTCTGCGTTTGGATTTTACTTGAGAGAAGTGTTGAGAAAAAAAAGTGAAAGAAAAGAGGCCACAAGGAGAGCCGAAATAGCTTTTGCACAAACTCTAACTCATATTTTTACTTCAATAGATCAATTGGATTTTTTCGTAGAAAGAATTGAAGGTATTATTAGCGATATTAGAAAAGTTACCAATCCTGAAACGCGTGATTTTAGCTTAACAAATTTTCCTCCGATGATTGATATTTGTTTTGATGAAGAACTTCTTAGATTTAAATTTAACAGTAATTACTTACACAATAAAATTTTAATAACTGAGCATGTAATTAGATGGATGAATAGCACAACCACACAGCTTAGAAATGATTTTGAAGGGCTGATTAAAAGAAATATGGTTATGATAACCCTTGAGAAAATGAAGCCACTTGAGCAAAGAATAAGCTATGCTCAAAATCTAGAAAGTTTTGCCGAGATGATAAAAAAATTCTTACAAACTTTCAAAGCAAATAACATAAAATCAATCACCCAAGCTAAAGTTTACAATCTGAAATTAATTAAAAGGCCACTAATAACTATATGGAAATATGAAGGTATATCTTTTAAGTTTTTTAAAAATAAAAGTGATATGGATAACTATAAAGGAAGCTTGGAAGCAATCGACCGCATTGATGCGCTAATGGATAAAGAAGCTATCAGCCTAATAGCAGAAATGAATGAAAGAACCAAAAAAAATTCGGTAAAAACTTAGTATTCTTCCGCTGGTCTGGGTTTGTAACCCAGACTTTTTATTTTTCAGCAGCACTACCAACCCAATCGGAAAATCATTCTGAAACTTTAGTTGCTGCAATTTAAAAACAAACGAAGCGAGTTACAAGCCAAAGGCTTCCCTTCGGGAAACCCGCTCCAGCGCTTCGCGCTTCCCTTTTGTCATCCCCGCGTAGGCGGGGATCCAAAACGTAAATTCGGTGTGATTATTTTTTGGATTCCCCTCTTCAGGGGAATGACAACGGAAAAGTTGAAGTGAAGCTAGTATTCTCTTCTTCCATTCAGCGCAGCGGTTTTTTTATCCATATTTTTTCCAAACACAGTAGATGCCCCACACAATAAGCAATATGTAGATAAAAGAAATTAAAACTAATAGACAAGCAGTGATAAACCCATAATTTGTCGCTACTTGGTAAAAGAAAAACCCACTCTCTCCATGCAGTAAACCAGATAACCACAAAAATGGCCCTATGCCGAGAAGTTTCGCAATTTCATAAAACTCAGCCATAAAGGTTAAATCTTTTTGGGAGTCTAGGCTTCCAGAAAAACAAAACGCAAACTGAAACGCAGAGAAGATTAAATTTTATTTAATGTTTCGTTAGAATTTGTCTAAATTTAATACTCTCTTCTTCCATTCAGCGCAGCGCTGAGAATCAGTGGCTTTACTTGCAAAATCTGGTTTTTAGGCTAAAATACAATACTTAATTTTTTCTTATGTCAGAAAAACCATCTATCTCCGCAGAAAATACCACTAATCTTGCGGGCTTGAGAGAATTCATAGCAAATGGTGGTGACTTAAAAAAAGATATGGAAGCTAGAAAAAACGCTATTTCGCTTCTAAATCATTATTTTGGTAATCAAGCTATGCCGATTAGGCTAAAAATTGGCATGGGAGGAGATTTAAAAGCTTTTGGGACCAAAACCGAAGTCGGAGAAATCCTTCGCATGCTTGGATGTGTTGCAGAAGCAGTAATCGCAGATAGCGCTTTTGATAACGGAAACAACCTTGCGGATAAGGAAAGACTAAAAGCATTGGAGGCAACAGGCGAAGCTATAAAGGCAATCCCAAGAGGAGACAGTAAACCCTCTATGGATGAAGTATTAGCACAGCTTAGAAAGGAAGGAGGTGAAGTTTAATACTCTCTTCTTCCATTCAGCGCAGCGCTGAGAGTTACTTCATCGGCATAAGATAATTCGCTGCCAGTCGGTAGGCCGCGCGCCAATCTCGTAGTTTTGATATTGAATGGTTGAAGTTGTTTTGTGAGATACATCGCCGTGGCTTCTCCCTCCACACTCGGATTCATCGCAAGAATTATTTCCTCTACTCCCCCGCCTTTCACTCTCTCGATGAGATGCGCGATGGTGAGAGATTCTGGGCCGATACCTTCGAGAGGATTCAGCACTCCATGCAACACATGGTAAACACCTTTGTAACCATTCGCTTTTTCGAAAGCTAAAACATCCAGCGCTTCTTCCACTATCAGAATTTGAGAAGTGCTGCGCGAGTTATCACTGCAAACTCCACATACTGCGCTATCGCAAACATTGCGGCATTTTTCACACAGCTTCAATTCGCGGCGAAGTTCTGCGGCGGCTTCACCCAACTCCACGGAAGCTTGTTGCGGTGAGCGAATGAGATGGAAGACTAAACGCGTAGCGGTTTTTTCTCCGATGCCAGGCAGCGAAGCAAAAGCATCAATGAGGCGGGAAATCGCAATGGGAAATCTAGAATGCATAACTTCCGCATTTTAGCGTTTATCACAAGCTAACCAAAGAAAATTCGAATAAGGAATTGATGCAATAAAAAAGCCCCACCCGTGAGGATGAGGCTTTTCTGTGGAGCTGAGATTTAGTATTTCAAATATCTCTCAGTTTCAAATGGAGAAACGTAGAGGCGGTATTCATCGTATTCTTGAGTTTTGGCAGCAATGTATTTATCCGTGAAGTGCTTGCCGAAGGTTTCCATCAGCATTTTATCTTTCGCGAAATTTGTCAGCGCATCACCGAGATTGGCAGGGAGAGTTTTGATTTTGTATTTCTCTGCCTGTTGATCTGTGAATTCGAAAATATTTTCTTCCACTGGATTTGGCGCTTTGAGATTGCGGCGAATTCCATCCAATCCACTTGCCAGCATCGCAGCGAAAGCGAGGTAAGGATTGCAGCTTGGATCTGGATTGCGCAATTCGATGCGAGTAGCTTTGGCAGCGAGAGTTGGGCTAACGCGTGGGAGGCGCACCAAAGCGCTGCGATTGGTTGTGCCCCAAGCGATATACACAGGCGCTTCGTAACCAGGCACCAAGCGCTTGTAACTATTTACAGTTGGATTGGTGACTGCAGCGAAAGCACTCACATGCTCGAGTAATCCCGCTACATAATTCTTGGCTAATGCAGATAAACCATCGGGGCTTTTCGCATCGTAAAAAAGATTCTTGCCAGTTTTTATATCGCTGAGAGATTGATGCGTATGCATACCGCTGCCATTTTCTTTTTGAATTGGCTTCGGCATGAAAGTGCAATGCAAATCATATTTCTGCGCAATCGCCTTCAGTGTGAATTTGAAGATGATTGCAGCATCGGCAGTAGTCAGCGCATCGGCATAGCGGAAGCTAATCTCATGCTGGCCTGGCGCGACTTCGTGATGCAAAGTTTCTGCGTTGATCTTCAGCGCGAGTAAGGCGGAAGCCATATCTTTGCGAATATGCGCAGCGAGATCGGAAGTGAAATCGAAGTAACCAGCATAATCATTTGGGAGAATGCCTACCTTACCATCTTCCCCTCTCTTGAAGAGAAAGAATTCCAACTCTGGGCCAGTATTTAAAACATAACCCATCTTCCGAGCTTCCTCGATTTGTTTCTTCAGAATCTGGCGAGGATCCCCCATGAAAGGCTCACCATCTGGCAAATACACATCGCAGATGAAGAAAGCAGTCGGAGTGCTTCCCCAAGGAATGATGCGGAAAGTATTGAGATCCAATTTCAAATACATATCGCTTTCGAAGATACGAGTGAAGCCTTCAATGGAGCTGCCATCAAACCACACATTATTTTCGATAGCGCCATCCACTTGCGCAGCTGGAATCGTTACCGACTTCACCATTCCGTGGATATCTGTGAAGTGGAGATTGATAAACTCAATCTTATTTTTTTTGATTTCCGATAAGACTTCAGCTTTGGTAGGCATAAGCGATGGGATTAAGAATAGCTGGATTTTAGTCTGGCGCGGGGTGAAATCAAGATGGTTTAGGTGCGATTTCCTTTACATTTTTTTAGAAAGCTTGCTGCCTACTATGCTTTTTTTGACTGTTGTCAAGTTTTTATAGCAAAATCACCTGAAGATTGAGGAGATGCAAGCTGATTTTCCTGTAAGTTAGCAGCTACAAGTTTGCAGTTAGCAGTTTTTGATTTCCTCGCCTCAAATTTTTTTCTTCGAGCGAAACGAAGTGAAGTCGAGAAGTTTTATCTTTCTAAATTCTCGATTCGGCACTTCGTGCCTCACTCGAATAAAAATATGGAATGCTTTATTCTTTATTCCGTATTCCATCTATGCAACTCGAGCTAAAATTTATCGGCGAGGTGCAAGGTGTGTGGTATCGCGATCACACGCGGAAAGAAGCGCTGAAGCTTGGTTTGAAAGGTTTTGCGCGCAATGAAGCTGATGGCAGCGTAACAGTAATCGCCACAGGCAATAAAGAAAAACTGCGGCAACTAGCGCAGTGGTGTGAAACCGGTAGCCCAAAATCCTCTGTGAATTCTGTGGAAGAAAACTGGAGTGAAGATGAAGAATCTTTCGCTGGGTTTGAGATTTACTAGGCTACTTGAGAAAGAATCGCCGTAGTAACCTCATCCACCGGCTGGCTACCATCGACTTCGATCAATCTTCCAGCTGCGCGATATTTCTCAATCACTGGAAGTGTTTGCGCTGCGTAAACATTGAGCCTTGTGCGAATCGCCTCCTCCGTATCATCGGCGCGGATTTTGAGTTCTCCACCGCAAACTGGGCAGCTAGTCGCGGAAGCAATATTATCTTTGCTGCCAAAAATCTTGCCACACTTGCTGCAAGTTTTGCGACCCAATAATCTTTTCAATGCTTCTTCCTCGGTAAGTTTGATGTAAAGCGCGGTTGGCTTGCGATTGAATTTCTCAAACTCTCCTTCCAGCATAATGTATTGTGATTCGCTGCGTGGAATCCCATCGAAAATCACACCCTCAGTAGCTGGAGTTTTCTTGAGAAAATTCTCCACGATTTCCATCACCACTTCATCGCTAACCAAATTCCCTGCTTCGATAATTCCCTTCACTTTCTTTCCCAGCTCGGAATCTTCGGCAGCGAGTTTGCGCAATTGCCCACCAGTTTCAAAAACTTGAAGATTGAGTTTCGCTGCGAGGATTTGACCTTGAGTTCCTTTGCCGCTGCCTTGCATCCCGAAGAGAATGAAATCTTGCATGATGTGAGAGTTAAAAGTTATAAGTTAGCAGTTTTCTTTTATTTAAGTGTAGGGCTTTCCATTTCTTTCTTCGAGCGAGTGCAACGAGTCGAGAAGCCTGACTCTCCTAACTTCTCGATTGCGCGCTTCGCGCTTCACTCGAAGAAAAAAGTTAGAGGAAAAACTTAATCCTTAATCCTTAATCCTTAATTCTTTATCAAGATTGCTTTGATTCTCCTCACACCAGAGGAAGAAGATTCTTCTTTCTTGAGTTGGAATTTTCCGAGTTCAGAAGTATTGGTAACGTGAGGGCCTCCACAGATTTCTCGAGAAATAGGGTTGGATGGGTCTCCAATCGTATATACCTTCACCTTCTCGCCATACTTGCTATCGAAGATTCCCATCGCACCAGCAGCCTTGGCAGCGCCGATTTCCATCTCCTCCATCACTACTGGCAGCTTCGCTTCGATTGCTTCGTTTACAATTTTTTCTACTTCTGCTTTTTGCGCATCAGTCATTTTATCTGCGTGTGAGAAATCGAAACGCAATCTCTCCGCGGTGATATTGCTGCCGCGTTGCTCCACATGATTTCCCAAAACCTTTCTGAGAGCTGCGAGGAGAATATGCGCAGCAGTGTGTAGCGCAGTGGTTTCTGCAGAATTATCGGCGAGGCCGCCTGCGAATCTACCAGCCGCCGCCGTGCGAGAAGCATCTTGATGTTTCTGTAGCGCAGCTTCAAAAGCTTCCTTGTTTTCCAGCTTCACATTTTTCTCGGCGAGGAATTCCTCAGTAAGCTCGAGTGGGAATCCGTAAGTTTCGTAAAAGTAAAAAGCTTTTTCTCCATCCACCTTCCCACCTTTCTCCACATAGGAAGCAATTTCTTTCTCGCCTTTTTCGAGAGTTTTCTTGAATTGGTTTTCTTCTTTCTCCAGCGCGAGTAAAACTTTGCCAGAATTTTGCACCAACTCTGGATAGTGGCTGCCAAAAATTGAGATAACAACCTCAGCAATCTGAGTGGTAAAAGTTTCACGGAAATCGAAACCGAGTTTGCGCGCCTCGCGAATCGCGCGGCGAATCAGCCGGCGTAAAACATAACCCGCATCTACATTGCTTGGCGTGATGCCTTTGGCATCGCCAATGATGAAAGTGGCAGCGCGGAGATGGTCTGCGATAATTCTCTCACTGCGGATTTCACTAGTGGAAGCTAACTCACGAATCTTCGCGATGATTGGTGCGAAAGCATCGGATTCAAACACATTGGATTTTCCTTGGAGGATAGCAGCGACTCTATCCAAACCCATGCCAGTATCGACATTGGTTTGCGTGAGTGGAATATATTTTCCTGCTTCATCTTTGTTGTATTGCATGAAAACATCATTCCAAACTTCTACCCACAGCGGATCATCGCAAGTGGCTTGGAAATCTTCTGGCGCCGGAGTCTCTCCCGTCCAATAAAACATTTCGCTATCCGGACCGCATGGGCCGGTTTGGCCGGCTGGCCCCCACCAGTTATTTTTGCGGGGAAGTTTGGCGATGCGCTTCTCAGTGATTCCGAGCTTTTGCCAAATTCCGTAAGCTTCTGAATCATACGGCGCGCCTCCCTCCTCTCCTTCGAAAACAGAAACCGCGAGTTTCTCGATTGGGAATCCCAACTCCTTGGTAAGAAATTCGAAACTCCAACTCAGCGCTTCCTCTTTCCAATAATCACCGAGACTCCAGTTGCCCAGCATTTCGAAAAAAGTAAGGTGAATCGCATCACCAACTTCTTCGATATCTCCAGTCCTCACACACTTCTGGCAGTTGGCGAGTCTTGCGCCAGCCGGATGTTTCTCTCCAAGTAAATAAGGCACCAACGGATGCATGCCTGCAGTAGTGAATAAACAAGTTGGGTCATTCTCTGGAATCAAACTCGCGGAAGGCAAAATCGCGTGGCCTTTGCTGGCAAAGAAATCGAGATATTTTTGACGAAGTTCGGAAGATTTCATAGGTGTAAATTACGGAATTGAATTTTACCGCAAATAGTTGGTAGTTGGTAGATTCAACAGTTGATAGTCGGTAGCAAGTAGTTGGTAGATTTTTGAAATTCAAAGCTTCTCTCTTCGAGTGAGTGAAACGAATCGAGAAGCCTCACTCTCCTAACTTCTCGATTGCGCGCTTCGCGCTTCACTCGAAGAAAAAAGAAAGAGGCTAAGCCTTCCCTTGGGGAAAATTCCAAACTGTATGCTGTTATGCTGTATGCTGAGTGCTTTTCTTAATCCTTAATTCTTTCTAACTTACTCCTTTCTTCACCGCCGCCTGCAACAACCCGAGGAAAAGTGGATGTGGGCGGAAAGGCCGAGAGAGAAACTCAGGATGGAATTGGCTACCAAGCATGAAAGGATGATTCTTGATTTCACTAATCTCCACGAGATCTGCATCAGGATTGATACCAGCGATGCGCAGCCCCGCTGCTTCGAGTTGCTTACGGTAATCATTATTTACTTCGTAGCGATGGCGATGGCGCTCAGAAATCATTTTCTTGCCATACAACTTGAGCGAGAGTGAGCCTGGTTGCAGCGCGCATTTGTAAGCACCGAGGCGCATCGTGCCACCTTTTCTTTCAATCTTCCTCTGCTCTGCCATGAAGTGAATCACTGGATTCGGAGTTTTGGAATCAAACTCTTCACTATTCGCATCAGCTAAACCTAAAACATTTCTAGCGAATTCAATCACGAGAATCTGCATACCCAAACACAAACCGAGATATGGAATTTTATTTTCGCGCGCGAATTTCGCCGCTGCGATTTTTCCTTCGATACCGCGATTGCCAAATCCACCTGGCACAATGATTCCATCTACATTTTTTAGCTTCTCCCATTCTGGGCAATCCGTTTTTTGAAGTTTCTCACTATCGATCCAAACAATCTTCGGATCACGATTCACTGCGAAGGCTGCGGCCTTGATTGCTTCATTCACGGAAATGTAAGCATCATCGAGGTTGGTGTATTTACCGACACAAGCAATCGTAATCTGTTTCTTCTCGCGCTTGATTACTTTTACAAGTTTTTCCCACGCTTCTGTTTTCGCTTTCTTGGCAGGTAATTCCAACTTCTCTTCAATAATTTTGGTGATATCGTATTTCTCAAAATTGAGTGGCACTTCGTAAATCGTATTCACAGTCGGCGCAGGAATCACACAGTTTTCTTTCACATCGCAAAACATCGCAATCTTGCGCAGCAAATCATCGCCCACCGGCATATCCGCGCGCGCGAGAATAATATCGGCAGAGATTCCGATGCGACGCAGCTCTCTGACACTTGCTTGCGTTGGTTTAGTCTTGAGTTCTTTGGAAGCTCCGAGATAAGGCAGCAGTGTGAGATGCACGAATAAAGTATTCTTCGCACCGAGGCGATAGCGCATGTGGCGAATCGCTTCGAGGAAAGGCTCACCTTCGATATCTCCTACCGTGCCACCAATCTCAACTAAAACTATTTCGGCTTTACTCGTTTCTGCTGCCAGCTGAATTCTTTCTCGAATCGTGCGAGTGATGTGAGGAATGATTTGAATCGTGCCACCAAGGTAATCTCCTTTTCTTTCCTTCTCGAGAACTTCGGTATAAATCTGGCCAGTGGTAACTGTAGAGAATTTGGAAAGTGGAATATCGATGAATCTCTCGTAATGCCCGAGATCCAAATCTGTTTCTGCGCCATCATCGGTAACGAAAACTTCTCCATGCTGAAACGGCGACATCGTGCCTGGATCTACATTTAGATATGGATCCAGCTTCATTGTGAAGACGGAAAAACCAGCCGACTTCAGCAAAGATCCGATGGAAGCTGTTGCTATACCCTTCCCTAGAGAAGAGCACACTCCACCGGTTACAAATATAAATTTAGTCTGCTGCATTTTGGAACAACGGGGAGATTGTAGCACAAACCAAAAAACACCAGAAAAAATCTCTTGGAAATACTTCTACCTAATAGTATTGCCTCTAATTTTTTGCTCTAGTGTTGAGATTGCTGCAGCTAACACTGCGTTGGATCTGCCTCCGTTTTGAATCTCTTCAGCATACCGAGACTCCATAGCAGCCAGCTCAGGATCTTTTGACGATTTCGCTGGTGAAGTGAAAGTTTTACCTGTAAGCAAAGCTGATTCTATCAATACTCTGCGAACGCCACTTCTCGCCACTTCTCTTCTTGTCTCACGAATTGGCTCTAATCTCTGGCGATCTTTCATTTTAGAAAAACCATACTTCAAACTCTTAGGAGATCTAGAAAAACTTTTTCTATCTTTTGAGTGAATATCTTCTTTGGCTAATCCTGCCGCTTGGATTGGATATGAATCAAGCTGACCTTCTTCTTCTCTGTCTTTTGGTAAAGCTACCTTGAATTTATAATTACTTACCCTCGTTTCGTGCTTACTCGCATAAAAATCAGAAACTAAAAATTTTCTACCATCGTCTCCTGTTTCGTATCCATCCCAGACTTCTTTTCCTAAATCATCTCCCAGACACTCTTCTTGCAAACCACTTTCTTCAGCTTCATCAACACTCAGCAAAGAGGCTAATGCTTCTCTAGTGTTTACAGATTTCCTATCCTCCATTTTGAAACCACCAACACCAATTACCTCTGCAACATGCTTAGCGGTTGGAATTCTATCTGCCGCTAAAAATTCCTCCTCTTTGTAACCTGAGTTCATAGCAGCCAAACCATCAGGATCGTCAAAATTAGCAAAAAATCCTAATCCTCCAACAGGAAGTGCTTCTCTCTCATCAGGGACTTTAAATTTCTCTAGATCTAAATCTCTTTCGCTACCCGAAACAAATACCGAATGATTCGGATGGAAATCTTCTGAATCAAAACCTTGCAGTTCCATCATTGAGCGTGAAGACATCAGGATTAAATTTAAATTAAATAAGTAACGTAATCTACTCGCTGACCTTATTTTTGTCAATCAAGCCAATTTTTCTTATTCCCTGATACAATAAGCGAGTTAAAACTACTTTATGCGCTTATCCCAATCCCTTTCCCAAACCAGCAAAACTTTTTCTAGCGATGATCCAACCGCGAATGCGAAGCTCCTCACGCAAGCGGGTTTCGTGAAAAAAGAATCAGCGGGAGTATACAGTTTCCTCCCCTTCGGCTGGAGAGTGATGAGTAAAATCATCCAAATCATCCGCGAGGAAATGAATGCGGTAGAGGCGCAGGAAGTTCTCATGCCGGCTCTCGTGCCAATCGAATACTGGCAAAAAACTGGCAGAGATAATGTGGAGATTGGATTTCAACCCAGTGAAAAATATATTCTCGGTTGGAGCCACGAGGAAGTCGTTACTCCGATGGGGAAACAAAGAATCAAAAGCTATCGCGATTTACCTTTCTGCGCTTTCCAGATTCAAACAAAATTCCGCAATGAAGCGCGCGCGAAAAGTGGATTGATGCGTGGGAGAGAATTCATGATGAAAGATGCTTACTCCTTCCATGCGAATCAGGAAGATTTGGAAAAATATTATGCGCGCATGCGCGAAGCTTATTTCAAAGTATTTGGCCGCTGTGGTTTGGAAAGTTTTTATGTGGATGCGCCTGGTGGAGAATTCACCAAGAAGCGCAGCCATGAATTCCAAGTGCTGACGGAAGCTGGTGAAGATAAAATTTTTGTGTGTGAGAAATGCAAACTCGCGTGGAATAGTGAGCTCGAAGTCACTAAGTGTGAGAAGTGTGGCGGTGAGCTGCAAGAAAAGAAAGGTGCGGAAGTTGGAAATATTTTTGATCTCAGCACTCGCTTCTCCGAAGCCTTCGATGTGAAATATCTCGATGAAAACGGAAAGCAACAACTCGTGGTGATGGGTTGCTATGGCATCGGAGTAAGTAGAATCATGGCGGTGGTAGCGGAAGTGCATCACGATGAAAAAGGTTTGCTGTGGCCAGAGAGTATCGCACCATATGAAGTGCATCTCATCAGCCTCGGCAAAGATGAAGCTGCGAAGAAAGCAGCGGAAGATCTCTATCTCCAACTACTTGAAGCGAAAGTCGAAGTGCTTTTTGATGAGAGAGATATGGCGGCTGGAGCGAAATTTGCAGATGCCGATTTGATCGGAATTCCTCTCAGAGTGGTAGTCAGCCCTAAAACTCTTGAAGCTGGAGGTGTTGAGGTCAAGAAACGAAACTCTGCTGATGTCAAGACTATCCAAGTAGAAGAATTGTTGAAAAGTTTGCAAAAGTGATTTCTCGCCCCTAAAATCTGGGCAATTAATTTCTAACCCTCTTTTAAAATGCGAAAGCTTATCGCTCTTTGCGGACTCGGACTGCTCCTAGCTGGCTGCCAAGTTCCTGGCTCAACTGAAGAAGCTATGACTGAAGAAGCAACTCCTGCTGCTGAAGTTACAGTTCCAGCTGCTGAGGCTCCTGTTGCTACAGAAGTTCCTGCTGCTCAGTAATTCAGCTTGAAAGTCTTCAAAAGAAAACCATCTCTCTTAGGGGTGGTTTTTTTGTGATTCAACTGTCATCCCCGCGGAGGCGGGGATCCAAAAAATAAGCAGCACAAATCATAGGCCAGAAAACTTCTTAATCGGAATAAACTTTTTTTCTTCGAGTGAAGCGAAGCGTAATCGAGAAGTTGAGCAGCATCAGTTCTCGACAAGCTCGAACAAAAAAATAGGAAACAATTCCCTCACTCTGGTCGGGGTTTGTAACCCCGACTTAATATTTTTAAATCAGCACGAATCCTAATAGCCAGATAAAAGTCGATTTTATCTCGACTTAAAAATCTATAGTTCAAGTTGCAAACTTGAACCTGCGTAGGTTTTTTTGTGGCTGTGGATAGAGAATATAAATTAGCCTGCCTACCGGCAGGCAGGCTTGTAAATGGTAGATTCCTTTTTTGTTATTCCTATGAATGGATTGCTAAGAAGTTACCCCCCAAGTTTTGGAAGCTGTAGGGAATAGTCGCGACTATTCCCTACGCGGCCGCCACTTCGAAAAACTGTATGCTGCTATGCGGTATGCTTAATGCTTAATGCTGTTACGCTGTGATTCCAGAATTCCTTAGCAACATAATAATCGTGCCAGCCACGAGTGGCACCACCACATTATCGTTTAATAATTGTTGA
>Ga0351947_1032_pt1 | contig 16902 bp, 17 predicted proteins | sample BONcelT113001G13_FD_205815 | JGI IMG/M metagenome (GOLD analysis project Ga0351947, IMG submission 205815) | Enriched cells from coal bed in the Powder River Basin, Montana, United States - BONCAT cells T11 rep3 HSBNCT.T11.300.1.G13 ...
GGTGAGTGAAACTCTTTCTTGCAACGGCAGTTCTTCGATGGGCAGTGTGTGTGGATCTACTCTCGCACTCATGGATGCTGGTGTGCCACTACGGAAACCAGTTTCTGCAATCGCGATGGGAATGGTTACCAATAAAGATGCCGACGGAAAATTCACCACTTACAAAATTCTTTCCGACATCCAAGGTTTAGAAGATTTCGCTGGTGATATGGATTTCAAAGTCGCTGGCACTCGTGATGGTATCACTGCCTTGCAGATGGATATCAAAGTAAAAGGAATCTCTACAGCGATTCTCAAAGAAGCGATGGATCAAGCGCGCGAAGGTAGAGAAACAATTCTCGCGGCGATGCTGGCAACTCTGCCAACTAACCGCAAAGAGTTAAACAAATACGCGCCTCTCATTCAATCAATCCGCATCAATCCAGAAGATATTCGTATTGTGATTGGTAAGGGTGGTGAAACAATTCAAAAGATTACAGCTGAGTGTGGAGTCGAGATTGATATCGATGATGAAGGAATCGTGATGATTACTGCGCCGGATCAAGAGAAAGGTGAGAAGGCTGCTGATTGGGTGCGCAAGCTTCTCTACAAACCAGAAGTGGGTGATGAATTCGATGGTAAGGTTGTGAAGATTATGGACTTCGGCGCTTTCGTAGAATACGCACCAGGTAAAGATGGAATGGTGCATATCTCCGCGCTTGCGCCTACTCGCATCGAAAAAGTAGAAGATGCAGTGAAAGTCGGTGAGCACATCCGTGTGAAGATTGTTGAAATTGACCAGATGGGCAGAGTGAATCTCACTCGCATCATGCCTGACGGCACAGTGATTGCGCGCGCGCCAAGACCTACGGGAGGCGCTAGACCACCACGTAGATTTTAGTTCTTCAAAAATTTGCCGGGGTAGGTTAAACTACTCCGGCATTTCTTTATGAAATATATTCTCTACATTATCGCAGCGCTGGTAATCCTCGCTGCTGTCGCAGTCACACTCCGTATACTGAGTGGAGAAGATAACTGGAATTGTGAAAATGGAGAGTGGGTGAAGCACGGTTTCCCCATCGCTCCCAAACCAATCGAACTCTGTAAGTAAATTGAAATCATGGCCGGGTAGCTCAGTGGTAGAGCGAAGGATTGAAAATCCTTGCGTCGACAGTTCAATTCTGTCCTCGGCCACCACATAAATTCTCCACTAAGCTAAACTAGATGGAGGTTTTATTTATATCAAATAAAATTTAATAGTTTTGTATGAGTATAATTAGTCAGTGTCAGAAAATCTGAATTTATCAAAGTTCGAAATGGCGTTGTTCGCTGTTGCTGAGAATGTAATGCATAAGCTTGTTTCAGCAATTGTTTTATACGATACAAAGTTTGCATATACTTCGGCTTATTTTTTGGCAGTTATAGCGCAAGAAGAAATCGCGAAGTTTATACTTTTACCAGTCGCGAATGAAATAGGAGAATTAGAAGAACTTATTTCTATTAAAAACAGAACAAAAAGTCCATTTTATAATCATACTGCAAAGCAGAAGCTGGTTAGCACTTATAGTTTTTTCAATAGAAATTTAGACTGGAAAAATTTTGCAGAAGTGAAAGAGGGTTGTTTATATGTTGGTTTTGATGATAATGAAAATCCAAAGTTTGTTAATGTTTCTCCTGATAAGTGTTATAAAGAAATTAAATCTGCTTTATGGTTTTTTCAATCTCAAATGAGGAATATTGCATTTGAAAAGAGTTTTAATAAGAAATTAGTTAAAGCTTTATTAGCGTTAACTAAGATTTTAGGTGGGTGTCTTCAAGAAAAGATGCCACAACTTAATAAAGAAATGCAGAGAGATTTTAAAGAAGTTATTTCAAAGATTAAGAAGAGTAAATCTCTTAGTCACAAGACTTTCCTTGATTCCCTTTTTAAAAATCCATATGAGTTAATTAGAATTTCCAAATATGCATGTGATGGTAAACATAAGGTCTTTTTAAGAGATGCTTTTTTATGTAAGAATGGCAAGACTTATGATGAAATGATAAAGCATCTAGAAAAATATATACCTTCTAGTATTCCTCACTCTGCCTCTGGAAGTAAGCAGTAGGGTGGCCGCAGCTTGGGCAAATCTTTAGCGCTTCTTTACCTTTGTGGAGGTAGCCGCATTTTCGGCAAACCCAAACTACATCTCCATCTTTCTCAAAAACTTTTCCAGCTTCGAGATTCGCAATGAGTTTCTTGTATCTCTCTTCGTGATGCGTTTCGGCTTTGGCGATTGCGCGGAGTCTGGCAGCGATTTCTGGTAAACCTTCTTCCTGCGCAATCTGCGCGAAGTCAGGATACATCGTGGTGTATTCATAGTTTTCTCCAGCGGCAGCGGCCTTGAGATTTGTCAGTGTGTCTCCGAGAGTAGTCGGCGCGGAGGCTTCTATGATGATTTCCTCTAGATCCGCATCACCTTTTTTCAAATCATTAATCAGGCGGAAGAGCCACTTCGCATGCTCTCTTTCTTGCTCTGCAGTTTCTTCGAAGATAGCGCCGATTTGCTCGAAGCCTTCTTTCTGCGCAATCTTGGCGTAGATAGCGTAGCGATTGCGCGCCATCGATTCTCCGATAAAAGCTTTCGTAAGGTTAGTGAGAGTCTTTTGCATAGGATTTAGAATTAAGGGCAATCTCCACTTTAAAAACAAAATGGATTAATTGCAATTGCAAGAATGTGTAAAAAGCTAGAAAATAGCCGAGAAATTTAATAAACAATTAAAACAATGCGTTTCCGAAATATCCTTTTCTCACTCCTGCTTCTCCTCGGTTTTTTGGCAGTCAGTCAGCCAGCCAAAGCAGAAACAATTATTGATACTGATATCGCTACTGATACTACTTGGACCAAAGCAATGAGTCCGATTGTTCTCAAAGGGCAAAACCGCAGCCAAACAATTATCCGGGTGACGAGTGGCGCGACTCTCACGATTGAAGCGGGAGTGACTATTCAGATTAGCCCAGGGATGGATTTCTATGTGACTAATAAGTGTCTCCGTGGCTACGGAGGTGAGGCTTGCTATCGCGACAGCGCTGGTGATATTCGATTGCCGAAGTTGATTGCCAAAGGCACTGCGGATGCGCCGATTATTTTTACTTCTGCCAAGAAAGATCCAGCGGCGGGTGATTGGGGCAGCATGATTATCGAAGCGAAGGGGAGTGATATCGAGTGGGTGCAATTTCTCTACGGAGGCAATCGCAGCAAGCGCGCTTTTGTCGAAGTCAGAGAATCTATTTTTGAAAATAACTTAATCGAAAATGGTGATACAGTCGGACTCTGGACTGCCAGCCAAACTCTCACAGGTAACTCTATCCGTAGTAATAACGGCAACGGAATCTATTGTAGCCACCAATGTAAGATTGAGAATAATTACATCGTGAAAAATAGCGGTAATGGAATCGAGCTAGATACACTGCTAAAAACTGATATCACCGGAAATTTCTTCTACCAAAATTCTGGCAACGCAGTGAATTCCGCTAGCATCCTCACTATCCCTGTGGAGATTGCAGGTAATTTATTTATGGAAAATGCTGGTGGGATTTATTTCGAGCGCAGTAGTGAAGGTTTGAATTTCCATAATAATAATTTCCTCCGCAATACTAACTTCGCTATCAAATCCACTCTCAATAATCGTGAAGATAAAACTTATCCAGCGGCGAGTAATTGGTTTGGCATCGATACTGGTAGCAGTAGTAGCGCGGGAGAATTTTTCGTTTCGCCGGAATACATCACGACTAGCTTCGCGAAGGATGGCAATGATTTCAATCTTAATACCGCGACGCAAGCTGGTAAAAGCTACCAAGCGTATCTCGGAGCCAATAATCTCGATGAAGCTTTCTTTCAGGCAAAAGTGCAGCGCAAGATTCTCGCTGGCAATGATGTGATTCCTGGATCTTTGTTGCGCTATTCCATCACCTTCAGCAATCTCACTACCAAAGCTACCGGGATTACCGTGGTGGTGAATATCCCAACTGACCAAGAAGTTTTACTCTGCAGCGCGAAAATTGATTCCGCTTCCGCGAATTATGTTTTGGAAACTGCTTGCAAAACTGGTTTGCCGGGAGAGATTTCTTTTTCTCGGAATCAGTTGATTTGGCAGCCGGCTACGATTGCTGCACAAAAAGAGCAAACACTTTATTTCGTGACAGCGCTTCGACCAGATGCAACTGCAGCTGCGCAACTTCCAAGTTTCACCTGCAATAGTCAGACAGTCAACTATAGCCTAGACAATGCTGTGACTGTGGGAAAAGCCAGCAATCAAGCGGTGACTCCAGCTGCCACTACTGCCACTGCGAAGACTACCAAGACTCCTGCAAAATCTTCCAACGCCACTGTAGTGAAAACTATCCCAGTGGCAAATTCCAATACAGCAGGAGAGTTGGTAGTGGGGAAGATCTACCGCCAAATAATTGGTGGTAGTCTCAAATATGTTTTAGGCACTAGCAGTAAACGCTATTACATTCTCTCTGCTGACGCTAATCTTATTCGAGAAATTGATGCTTTCTCCAAAAGTTCAAATAAATCCAAAACCATAGCAGTCTGGGGAGACTACACCAGCAATAAAAATGGTATCCAATTCACTCGTTGGGAGATTCGTTAGCCTATTTAGGTTATAATTTAATTAGCTTAATTCCCCTTATATGAAAATCAAAAACCTCTCAATCGTGGTTGTGTTGGCGCTTACTCTCGCAGTTTTACCGGGCTGTGATCTCCTCAAAGAGTTGCCAGTAGGTGTTACGCTTCCAACCGAAGACGGTAGCAATACTGCAGGTAGCCCGATTACAGATGCAGAAGCAGTGAAGCAATTGATTGTGGCGAATTATGCCACTGCGCCAAGTAGCGTTGAGCTTGAGATTCAGAATCAAGCGGATAACTTCATGCGCGGATTGGTGCGCATCGGAAAATTACCAACCAAATCTGGAGTATTTCTTGCTTACAAAGAAGGTGAAGAGTGGAAGCTGGCTTTCCAAGGAAATGGGCCGATTGCTTGTGGTTTGACTCAAGAAAAAGGTTTCCCAGTCGAGATGACTGCTGATTGTTTTGGTGCTGGTGGCACTGGCAAAGGTTATGAGCAATATGCTGCAATCACAGCTGAAGATTGCGCCAGCAAAAGAGGCAGAGTAGTAAAACCAGATTTGAATAGCGCTTGCTTGATTGGCGAAGCGCCTACAGGCTCCATCGGAGACAGCCTATGCTGCACACCAGATTTAAAATAATCCAATGAATAAACTCAACTTCTTCAAACTTATGCGCAAGAAGAAAAAGAACTCCAATTTAATTTTGATTTCTTTACTTGCTGGCGCTGCGGTTGTTGTGGCAGTTGGGATTTATATTTTCGTATCGCGCGATGATGTGGGTGGGGATCCAGTTGCCAAAGATGATTGGTGGAAAGTTTATCCAGCCGTCTCCGAGCAGCAATGCAAAGATTGGAATGGCACTTTGATCGAAGCCAAAAAAGATTTACATTGCGGCGATGGCATGATTCCTGGCGCGCAAGTGGAGACTGCAGCAGGAGAGATGAAAGTTTGCTGTATGTATGTGGATGCGAATTTCAACAAAGCTTTTCAATCTCCAGTAGAAGAAGCGCAACTCAATGTGCGAAGTGTCTTGGGGGAGAAGCTCCAGAAGCAGGTTGAAATCGAAGTGAAGCAACAAAACGATGACCACATGTTTGGGGATTTCACTTCCCTTGGGGAGAAGGATAGTGGGAAATTTTACGCTGTGAAGACTGGTATGCAGTGGGAGATTTCTGCCGCTGGGAAATCTTCAATTGGTTGCGCTTTGGGTGAGCAGCATGGTTATCCAAAAGAATGGATACAAGATTGCACCAAGTAAACCCCTTTTACTATGCAAATCTACGAATGGTATGGGCTACTCTCGAAACCAGCCTTCGCGCCGCCGGCATGGATTTTTAGTTTTGTGTGGGCTTTTCTCTACATACTGATTCTCGCAAGCTTCGGTTATATTTTTTATTTGGTTTACCGAGGGAAGCTTGCTGTCAAATACATCACACCCTTCTTTCTCAATGTTGTTTTTAATCTAGGTTTCTCGATTTTGGAATTTAAGATGCAAAATCTTGAGCTAGCTCTGCTTGATATATTGTTGGTGCTTGGCACATTGATTTGGGCAACCGTTATGATTTATCCAAAAGTGAGATGGGTGGCATACGCGCAAATTCCATACCTACTCTGGGTTAGCTTTGCTACGATTTTGCAGATCTCGATTGTTTATCTCAACTAGTGAATAAAGAATAAATGGAAAGTTTCTAAGAAAATAGAGAAATTTTTATTATCGTAATCTTCTCTTTATGCAAAACTATGAATGGTATGCGCTGCTGGTGAAGCCATTTTTTGCGCCTCCTGCTTGGATTTTTGGGCCAGTGTGGAGTTTCCTTTATGCGATTATCATCGTGAGTTTCGGTTATGTTTTTTATCTCGCTTACCATCACAAAGTTGCGAGGAAAGTTGCGCTGCCTTTCATCCTCAACATTATTTTCAATCTAGCTTTCACTCCGCTGCAATTTGGTTTACAAAATCTCACACTCGCTTCTATCGATATATTGCTTGTTTTGACTACTATCGTTTGGGGAATGGTCGTAATCTATCCAAAAGCGAAGTGGGTGGCTTATGCGCAAATTCCTTACTTACTATGGGTAAGTTTCGCTACAGTTTTGCAATTTACAATTCTCTTCCTGAATTGGTAATTAGCAGGTAGCGCGCAGATGCGCTTCGGCTTCCTCTAGCTCCTGCGGATTCAGCGCTACTCCGTGATAAGCGAAGTTATTTTCTGCGCAGGGCGCGCCTTTACCTTTCACAGTATGCGCGATGATTGCAAAAGGTTTGCTGCGTGGAGCTTTTGCTTCATTCAGCGCGGCGAGAATCTCAGTGAGATTGTGGCCATCGATTTCTTTTACTTCAAATCCAAACGCTGCGAATTTTTCCGCTACTGGCGCAACCCGCATCACATCATCAGTTTTGCCATCAATCTGTAAACCGTTGCGATCTACGATTACTGTGAGATTCCCTAAACCAAAGTGCGCAGCCGCCATTGCGGCTTCCCAGACTTGGCCTTCCTGCAACTCTCCATCACCGAGGAGTGTGAAGATATGATTCGGTTTCTGATCTTGTTTCATTGCTAGCGCAATTCCCACCGAGAAACTCAAACCTTGCCCGAGGCTGCCAGCTGCTACCTCTACACCTGGAGTGTGAGGAGTAGGGTGGCCTTGGAGATGAGAATTGATTTCACGAAAAGTGAGTAAATCTTTCTTCGGGAAATATCCTCTCTCTGCTAGCACTGCATACAGCGCAGCGGAAGCGTGGCCTTTGCTTAGAATAAAATAATCACGAGTTTCATCCTCTGGATTTTGCGGATCGTGTTTCAAAATCCCACCGAAGTAAAGCGCAGTGAGAATATCCATGCAGCTGAGGCTGCCACCGGGGTGGCCAGATTTCGCATGGCTAATCATCTCGAGAGTTGAGATGCGCAATTCATTCGCTTGTTTGAGAAGAGCTTGGCAGTGATTCATTGGGAGGATTTTAGCATTGGAAAAGAATAAGGAATAATGGAATATGGAATAAGACCCCAGTCTTTCTCTTCGAGTGAAGTCCCGCTTAGCGGGACGGAATCGAGAAGTTAGGAGAGTGAGGCTTCTCGACTCGTTACACTCGCTCGAAGAAAAAAATCTACTAACTACAATCTAAAAACTACCAACTACTTGAAATCCCACCAGTTTTTATTATGCGGTTTTTCTGCATAAGCCACCACGCAGCGTGTTATGTATAAAACGCATCTACAAAGTTTTTCGTTTCTCTTTGCGCAAAGTTTTAGATATAAATCATTCGGATCTTTGCTTTTTAATTCTCTTACTTCACGGAAACCTAAATCATCTACAAAAGCTTCCGCGAGTTTTTTCCCGATACTCGGAATTTTTCTGAATTCTCGCAGCGCGATTTCCCTTTCAACTTTTTGCATTACCGAAGATAAGTTTGTGAATCCGTAAATCGGAATTCAATTCTGGATGGAAACTGCTGCCCCAAATATTTCCTTGCTTCACGAGGATGGGGGATTTCTCAAACTGCGCGAGGATTTCTACACTCTTCCCAGCAGAAAGAATTTTTGGCGCGCGAATAAAAATTCCGTTGAAAGATTTTTTCCCAAGCGCAGGAATTGTGAGTTCTACTTCGAAAGAATGAATCTGCCTACCGTAAGCATTCCTATCAATTTTCACATCAAGCAATCCGTAGCGCGCGAGGAGAATCAAACCGGCGCAAGTTCCGTAGATAGTTTTTCCACTGCGCGCAAAAGCTAAAATCGCTTCGCGTAAACCAAACTCCTCAGCCAAATCTCCAATCGTAGTGGATTCTCCACCGGGAAGAATCAAGCCTTCCACAGTTTCTAAATCTTTTGCTGCGCGAATTTCTACTGGCTCGAATTTTAATTTCCTCAAACTTTCTGCATGCTCAATTACGCTGCCGTGAATCGCGAGAATGCCGATTCTAGTTTGCAAGGATTAAGAACTAAGAATTAAGTTTTTTGTTCGAGCTTGTCGAGAACTTATACTACTCAAACTTCTCGATTCGTTTCACTCACTCGAAGAGAAAAATTTGATAAAAATTTTCTACCAACTACAAACTACTATCTACCAACTTCTACCAGCCACGCGTTGCGAGTTTAGTTTCGAGAGTTGCGATTTCAAGTCCCTTCATCGCTTCACCCAAACCTTCACTCACACGCGCAAGAATCTCTGGCTTATCAAAATTCATCGTAGCCTCTACGATGGCTTTCGCCATTTTCTCTGGCTCAGAAGATTTGAAAATTCCGCTGCCAACAAATACTCCATCGCAACCAAGTTGCATTAGTAAAGCTGCATCCGCCGGAGTGGCGACTCCACCCGCGGCAAAATTCACTACTGGAAGTCTGCCGAGTTTCTTCACTTCTTTTACCAACTCAGGAGTTACACGAATTTCTTTTGCATACTTTTTGATTTGCGCTTCATTCATTTTTTGCACTGCAGCGATTTCTTCATTGATAGTGCGAATGTGCTTCACTGCTTCTACCACGTTGCCAGTGCCAGCTTCACCTTTGGTGCGAATCATTGCAGCACCTTCAGAAATTCTGCGAAGAGCTTCACCGAGATTGGTAGCGCCACAAACGAAAGGCACTTTGAATTTACTTTTATCCACGTGGAATTTTTCATCCGCTGGAGTAAGCACTTCACTCTCATCGATATAATCTACTTCGAGTGCTTCGAGAATCTGTGCTTCCACAAAATGTCCGATGCGCACTTTGGCCATCACTGGAATACTTACCGCGGCTTGGATCTCACGAATCATCTTCGGATCACTCATGCGCGCAACACCACCATCTCTGCGAATATCACTCGGCACTCTTTCTAGCGCCATCACACTTACAGCCCCAGCTTTTTCTGCGATGATTGCTTGCTCAGGATTTACCACATCCATAATCACGCCACCTTTGAGCATTTGGGCTAAGCCTTTCTTGAGAACCGGAGTATTAGTTTTTTTCATAGCAAAAAATTAAGCCGAGAAAGTTTAACAGATTCAAGGATTAAGGAAATAGAATTAAAGCTTCTTAAGGATTAAGAAAGAATAATGGAATAAGGAATATGGAATAAAGCAGTTTGGAATTCTTTTTTACTTTTCTTCGAAAAAGCTGAGGTGAAAGGAAAAACTAATCTTTCTAACTTCTCGATTCCGCTTCGTCCGCCGCGGCGGAAAAAATACAAGTGAGAAATTCTTGAGTAAATCTAAAATTCTAAAATCTTAAATATCTACTAACTACCAACTATCTTCTACCAACTAGTTTAGGCTGCCGATAGTTTTCTCGATATCGATTCTTTCTGCCTCGAGAATATCAGCTTCTTCTTTTTCAGAGAGTTTGGCGTAGAGTTTGTGATTTTCTTTCCTATCGAGTAGATAAGTCAGCCAGAAGTAACCACCCACCAGGAATGGCACTGCAGAAACCAACCAAAGTTTTGTGCCGAGTGCAGAGCCGGCATCGGAATAGTGTTGACTCATTCCCATCAGGAAATCAAAAATACCATGCAAGCCAGCGGCAATCAACAAGCCTTCAGTGATTTTTTCTTGGTAAAACACGGTTTCACTTTTTAGATGCAGAATCTGATGAATTTTTTTGGTGATATTGAAGTGATTACCTTTGCGCAATTCTTCCTGCAAAACTGGCTTAGCAAAGTGCGCCACCCCATAAAAGTAACCAAAGATTCCGCTGCCGAGGATATGGAGAAACATCGAGCCGATGGAGCGGAAAACAAAATAAAACCAGAAATTGGAAATTGCTGGGTTATCCCAGATAGAGTAGAAGTAAAGTGCATTTTCTGTGAAAGCGAAACCGAGGCCTACGATGATAGAGATTTGGATGGCATCGTCGATATTGCGGAAGAAATGGCGGCCGGTGCATCTAACCACCCAGTTTTTTACAGTCTCTTCATAAACTCCAACCCATAAACCCTTGAGAAGGATTACTAAAATTACGCTGAGGCCAATAGCTTCAATCCAGCCTTCGATTCTGATGATTTCGTGTTGGAGAATAAAGATTGGCACTACTCCGAGCATTCCAGCGATGAAGGTTGCAAGTGTCAGCAGCTTATTCTCTTTTTGGTGACGGAAAAAAATATACAACCAGATAGCGGCTGGAATTGCCGCGAGAAATACGAAGAGGAGATGCTCCGCGCCAAAAATACCAGCGAAGCGAGTAAACGCTGCCGCTGTGCGATCGATGAGATCGGGCGCGAGGTTTACTTCATCCATTATGAGTTTCGATTGTTAAGGTCTTTATCTTTGGATTCGTGGAAAGAGCTAAGGTGTTTGAATTTCCCATCGGTTACGAGAAGTTTTCTCTCGAAACGAATGAAAAATAAAACAGCTCCGATTACGAGGAAAGTAAGAGTGATAAAGAGAATTGTGAGATTTTGAGTTGAGAAGACTGGCGCAGAGATTTTCTCTGCCGCGCGGTGATATCTCTCAGCTGGCACTCTTTCTGTCTCTACTTTGGTATCAGCTGAAAGTGCTTCTGCCAAAACTGGGAGAGTATCCTTCACTTTTTCCGCAGAGATTGCCTGGCGAGTGAGGCCACGCGCAAATTGCATGAGTGGCTCAGTTGAGCCTTGAAGCAATAGAGGAGAGATAGGAGTGATTTCGATTTTTTCCTCTTTATCTCCATCTTTAGACTCTTGAAGTTTGCCTTCAAGACTACGGATTGTTTCTTCGATAGAAGATTCTGTCTTTGAGTCCAAACTATTTTCTTTTATGCCCAGGATAGAAGCCTGGAGATTGCCTGCTTTCTCTGATTTAGTTTTGCTATCTTTAATCATTTTCTCGATGCGCGCCAAACCTTGTGCTGTGACTTTTTCCTCTGGATTGAGATATTTCAAAAGATCTTCATCAGATAAATTCTCTCTAGAAACCTCATCTTTGCGAGAATCTTCCATAATCTGGAAAACACTTCTAATCGTGGCTTCTACCGCTTTGGTAATGATTTCTTCATCTGCGGTTGTCATCGCAAGCGCTGGAGTGCTGCAAATCCCAATAGATAGCAGCAAAGCCAGCGAGATGGTTTTGATTTTTTGCATAGTGTTTTGTTTTATTTATCGGAGCATTCTAGCATAATAAGTCTCGACTTTCAAGCCCTTTGATGCTAAATTACTGGTCAGTTTAAGCCTATTTTCTATGGATAAGTCAGCTGCCAAAGCTCCAAAATCTGGAGTTAAGCTCGATAAATTGCAAACTCCGCGTGGAGTGCATGATGTATTACCCGATGATCATTCGTATTTTACGATTATCAAAAAAGTGGTGAGACACCGCGCGCGCCAAGCGGGTTACCGCCGTATCTCTACTCCGGTGATTGAATACAAAGATGTTTTTGTGCGAGGAGTGGGAGAAACCACTGATATCGTCGAGAAAGAACTTTATACATTCACTACCAAAGATGGTGGAGATGAATATGCGCTGAAGCCAGAAGGCACTGCGGGAATCGTGAGGGCTTACATCCAACACGGTATGGGAAGTCTGCCGCAGCCAGTGGAGCTCTACTACATCGAGCCACACTTCCGCCACGATAGGCCGCAAAAAGGTAGATACCGTCAGTTTTTTCAATTTGGTTTCGAAGTGCTGGGTGAATCCGATCCAGGAGTCGATGCGCAAATTATCCAACTCGCGCAGATGGTTTACACAGATTTGGGAATCGCAGATAGATTGAGTCTGCAAATTTCCACACTGGGTTGCAGTGAGTGTCGAGAAAAATTCATCAATGATTTACGCGATTACTACATCGGCAAAGAAAGAAATCTTTGTGAAGATTGTGTGAGGAGACTACAAACTAATCCACTGCGCTTACTTGATTGCAAAGAAGAGGATTGTAAAATTCTCGCTGAGAATGCTCCGAAGTTTAAATCCGAGATTTGCCCTGAGTGCAAAGATCACCATCAAAAAGTCCTCGAGCTTCTCGATGCAATTGGAATCGAATATACCGAAAATGATTCACTCGTAAGAGGTTTGGATTATTACAATCGCACAGTTTTTGAATTCTGGGATAAAGCTTCTGGCGGTAGTAGCTCAGTTGGTGGTGGTGGCAGATACGATTCTCTTGTGGAGCAACTTGGTGGTGTCTCGACTCCAGCCTGCGGTTTCGCTGCAGGGATGGAAAGAGTAGTAGCCTTGATGAAAGAAGAAAAATTACTTGCGCCAGATAAAGATCACATCGATGTTTTCGTAGCGCAGCTCGGATTCGAGCCAAAGAAAGTTGCGTTGCAACTTCTTACTGCTTTGCGTGAGGAAGGAGTGCATGCGCTTGGTGCAGTTGGCAAAGCTTCGATGAAAGCGCAGCTGAGTAAGGCAGATAAATTCGGCGCGCCTTTTGCTTTGATTCTCGGAGAAGTCGAAGTGCGTGAAGGCAAAGTGATTTTGCGCGATATGAAATCTGGCACTCAAGAAGTGATTCCGATTGGCAAAGCGGTTGCCCAGATTCTCAAACGCATCAGTAAAGACAGATTGGATACTTATGATCCAAGTAAAGAATTGAAAAAAGATAATAGCGTGAGGCCAGAGGATGAGTTGCTGATTCGCGACTAGGTTGGAATAAGGAATAGTGGAATATAGAATAATGGGATAGTGGTGAGAATTTGGATTTACCTTTGAAAGTAATTGCTTTATTCTTTATTCCATATTCTATTATTCCATCTTCTATGCGCAGTGATTACCTCAAAAAATCTCTGGAGACCGCACCGCACCGTGCTTTGCTGCGCCGCTGTGGAGTGAGTAAGAGTGATTTAAATAAACCTTTCATCGGAGTGGTGAATTCTTTCACGGAGACAATTCCGGGTCACACCCATCTCCAAGGTGTGGGAAAAATTGTGAAAGAAGCAGTGAAGCAAGCCGGTGGCAACGCTTTCGAATTCAATACGATTGGAGTGTGTGATGGCATCGCGATGAATCATCGCGGCATGCATTACTCGCTGCCTTCGCGCGAACTTATCGCAGATTCGATCGAAACGATGGCAGAAGCGCATCGGCTCGATGGATTAGTTTTGATCGGAAACTGCGACAAGATTGTGCCAGGAATGTTGATGGCTGCTTGCCGCTTAAATATTCCTTGCATCTATGTTTCCGGCGGCCCGATGAAAGCAGGAAATCTTGCCCTCGCGAAGGCGGGGGTGGGAGGCAAAAGTTGTGATTTGATTTCTGTCTTCGAAGGTGTGGGAAGTTATCTTGATAAAAAAATTACCAAGAGTGAGTTGGATAATCTGGAAGAAAAGGCTTGCCCGACTTGTGGCAGTTGCGCCGGAATGTTTACTGCCAACTCGATGAATTGCTTGGCAGAAGCGCTGGGAATTGCGTTGCCAGGTAATGGCACGATTCCAGCTGTCGATAAGCGGAGAGAAAAACTTTATCGCGAAGCTGGTAAAAAAATTATCGAACTTGTAAAAAAGGATATCAAGCCACGCGAGATTATTACGCTTGCTTCGCTTGATAATGCTTTTGCACTTGATGTGGCGATGGGTGGCAGCACGAATACCACTCTTCACGCTTTGGCGATTGCGCATGAAGCGGGGATTGCTTATCCACTTTCTCGTATAAATTTAATAGCGAAGAAAACTCCCTACCTCTGCAAAGTTTCTCCGAGTGATCCAAATGTGCATATCGAAGATGTGGATAATGCTGGCGGAATTTCCGCAATCCTCGCGGAGCTGGCGAAGAAAAATTTACTCAATCTCAAATGCAAAACTGTGAGTGGCAATCTTGGCACTCAAATTCGTGGCGCGAAGATTCGCAATCCCAAAGTGATTCATCCGATTACGAATCCGATTTCACCTGAAGGAGCTCTCAAAATTCTTTTCGGTAATCTCGCCAAGAATGGCAGCGTAATAAAAACTGGCGGAGTCGATCCGAAGATGCTGCGCTTTACTGGCAAGGCGAAAGTTTTTGATTCGCAAGAAGCTTCACTCAAAGCAATCATGAGTGGAAAAATTAAAGCAGGGGATTGTGTAGTGATTCGCTATGAGGGGCCGCGTGGTGGGCCGGGAATGGTGGAGATGCTTTCGCCGACTGCTGCGATTATGGGGATGGGATTGGGTGATAAAGTCGCGCTGATTACTGATGGAAGATTCTCTGGCGGCACTCGCGGTGCCTGTGTCGGCCACATCTCTCCAGAAGCCGCAGCCCGTGGAGTGATTGCAATCGTGAAGAATGGAGATTTGATTGAGGTTGATATTCCGGCTGGAAAGTTGAATGTAAAAATTTCTCAAGCAGAGATTGCGCAGCGCCTGAAAAAACTCAAACCATTTCAGCCAAAAGTAAAAACTGGTTGGTTGGCTAGATATGCAAGATTTGCTACTTCCGCAGATAAAGGGGGAATTCTAGAAGTGAGCTAATGCAAAGTTTCTCGCAAAAAGTTTACGCAGTAGCAGCCAAGATTCCGCGTGGAAAAGTTCTCACTTACGCGCAGGTTGCGAAACTTGCTGGTAGTCCCAAAGCCTCACGCGCAGTGGGAAATATTCTCAACAAGAATCGTGATAAAAAAGTTTTTTGTCACCGCGTGATTCGCAGCGATGGGAGTGTGGGTGGATTTGCGTTTGGGAATTCTCGCAAGATTAAAATTCTTCGCAGTGAAGGAGTGAAGATTCAAAATGGAAAAGTTTTCTCTATTTCAGTTTGAATTGTTTTCAAATTATGCATCATCTATTTGTATCAAACTTTCCCACCAAAGGTGGAAAACTTTCGTATGGGGCGGCTAATGGGGTTTGAACCCACGACCTCCAGGACCACAACCCGGCGCTCTAACCAACTGAGCTATAGCCGCCATATGAATCATTCGCTTCCGTATTACTTTTGTAACATCCAAGAAAGCCGGAGTATTTTAGCCGAAGTTGCTGCAAGCTGCTAACCGCGGGCAAAAAACTCTTCTAGTGCGATAGGCATCAGAGTGGTATCCCAGACACGCTTACCGCTTTCCGCTATTACTGCGCTATCAAACTCTTTGTTTTGGAAAATATACTCTTTCAAAAAATCATATTTTGCTTGAAGGATTTTGCTCTCCTGCGCGAGTTTCCTGAAGTCACTGCCATGCAGAGTGTAGAAGTTGAAGCTCTCTGCGAAGTCTTCGAAAGCATCAGTCATCGCATAGCCACTCACAAAGTCATCACGCTTGGCGGTGAAGTGTTGCTTCGTGCTAGTCTTCCAACTCAGCTCATAAAAAATTACACTCAAATCATCTTTTGTAATTATAAGACTTCCATCCTTGAATTTGCTTGGCAGGTTTCCGCTGCCGCGGAGATAACCTAAATCAACGACATGGCCAAGCTCGTGAGTAAAAACAGAGACTAATTCCTCGTCACCGAGATTTGTGCAGCGCAACTCTACGAGGTGGCTATTTCCAAGCCCGCGTGATTTATCGGCAGTGAGATAGAGGGTGAGATTTTTTAGACTGGCAGTAAGATTGCTAGGTAGTGTGTCGAGGGTTTTGCTAACCAAAGCTTTGCAGTGATTCAAAACCTTGGTATCGATTTCTTTGCCACTTGGGGAAACTATCAGATTGATTTTGCGCGCTTCGAGTTTTTGCGCAGCGATTAAATCGCTAGCAAGAAGGGAAGTGGAAGTGGCTGGCCTTTCTTTCTTCGGCAAAATCGGAATGAAGGGATTCGCGCCGAGACTATTTTTATAAATCTCACCCACTGGGCGTGAGATTTTTTGAGTGGTTTCTACCGGATAAAGCTTCTCTGACACCTGTAACCCAGTTGCCAGGTTTCTCCCAAAAAATACCGCAGCAAGGGTGAGAAAAAGTAACGCGATAGAGGTGAGAATCTTTCTAGGCATGCGGTAAAGCAGTGGCTCAGATTAGGCTACAAAGCTGCTTCTGTCAACTAAGAAAGAATAAAGAATATAGCATTAAGCATACAGCATAGCAGCACACAAAAGATCGAAACTGTATGCTGTTATACTGAGTGCTGTATGCTGCTTAAGCTTCTCGACTTCGCCGCCAAGCGCCACCTTTGGGGCTCGAAGAAAAAATTCTACCGTCTACCAGCTATAAAAAAATACCCCACTTGCGCAGGGTATTTTTTGCTTGTTTTTAGGGCTTAGAATTATTCTTCTTTCTTAGTAGTTTTTTTCTTGGCAGCTGGTTTTTTTGCAGCAGCTTTCTTTGGCTTCTCTTCTTTCTCTGCTTCATCGGTTTCTTCCTCTTTTTTCTTGGCAGCCTTCTTTGGTTTTTCTTCACCAGTTTTCATAGAAAGCGCGATGCGATGCTCTTCTGGGTTGATTTCGATAATCTTGGCTTCAATCTTGTCGCCGATTTCGAGGCTGATTTCTGGAGTTTCACCCTCTACTGTTTTCGCAAACTCAGAAGTGTGGAGTAA
>Ga0351947_1025_pt1 | contig 16490 bp, 13 predicted proteins | sample BONcelT113001G13_FD_205815 | JGI IMG/M metagenome (GOLD analysis project Ga0351947, IMG submission 205815) | Enriched cells from coal bed in the Powder River Basin, Montana, United States - BONCAT cells T11 rep3 HSBNCT.T11.300.1.G13 ...
AACTGTTTGCAGAATCCGGTAATTTTGAAGCTCATCTTTGAAAAGTCATGAAGAGCTTGTAGCGAGGGATGTCTGCTGTCTTCGAATAAAAATCGGACTTTTGAGGTAAGGTGCTCATAATCAAGCTCAACTTTATTTATTACATCCTCCTGGGTTTTACTTGAGAAGGTTCTTGTTGAATGGATTACATCGGCGCCGTGTTCAAAAGGGATGGCCTCTCCGTTTAATTTTGTTTCAGCTACATACGGTGCATAAGAGTAAATTGCATACTCCTTTTTCTTGTCAAGATAGAGTTTGTCTCCGTCAAGTACCCCTCCGGTGTTTTTAAACTGCATATTCTGAACAATAGGGTTGCCCCAGATGCTTGTTGCAGAGAAGCTGTTTCTCTCGTGAACAAAGACGCCGGTAATAAAGTCGGCTTTGTAACTCTCAAGATTCTCCGGAACTCCGGAATCCAGCACCTTTCTCACCTGAAATTCCACTTTAGAGATTCCAAATGCATCTTCCAGAGCCTTGGTACAACCGGTAATAAAAGAGCCGAATGTTAATAAGGCTACTGCAATTACTGCTGTCGTATATGAAGATATTCTATTTTTCATACTGCCCTATATATTTATTTTATCCTCAACAATAATCCACGATTTTACCGATGCTTTCAACTCCATGTTAATGCGGGTAATATCTATATAGATAATAAGCCTTTTAGAGTATATGTACTCATCTTCAAGCTGGTTAAGCTCAAGTGTGGTATTTTGTGTCTTCTGGTTTGTATAGACAAATTTTATTTCAAGTTCCTTTTTATCGGGATCAACACCTAATAATGAGAATGTGCCGGTGAAGTTGTTTACCCTGCTGGCCTCAGCTGATATAGTTGTGTTCTCCGCCGGATCAAAAATCAATTGGTTGTTGTGGAAAAGAAACCCTTTTGATACACCGTGCTGTGTTATTACGCACCTCTCAAGGGAGTCTTTGGCACCTTCGATAATTAGTTGATACTCTATGTTTTTAACCTGATTTATAAGATTAATATTAAGTGTATTAGGGGCAAATGGAGCAACATAAAACTCTTTAACTGTAGATGAGAAGACATCTCTGAGCGGATTTGTTGTAACGCTCATGTTTCCATAAGAGTTTAAAAGTAAACGCGCCTCACGAAATTTATCCATTGATCCGAATCTTACTCCTGATGCCGAGAGGTTTACTGATACAAAGTTGTAGCTACCTACAGGAATATTAATAGTATCTCTCTCTTTTACCGAGCGTTTGATTCTCAATAGTGAGTCCCCAGAATAGACATAGGTTGTATAAACGGGACCTGTTTTGCTAAATGCGCTGTCTATCGGACTTTTATAAACAACCTCTACTGCATATTGGTGCCATACGGGAACATGAACCTCCCGCTTGCTACATCCGAAAAGGAGAGCAACACCCAACAATATGTATATGCAGACGTTTATCTTCATCTTATTCCAGGTCGTTTATACGAACCAAATCTGTAACTTATTCCTATATTGTAGTTTGTTAGGCCAAATTCGCTGTTTGTAAGGGATTCGGATATATAAAAACCTCCGTTGTTCACAACATATGTGTCGTATTTATCGCTTCTGTACCCTGCTCTGATTCCTGCTTCCAGAGTAAAGCCTCTGTAGAGCGGGAGGGCGTATCCGACGCTAAGGCCGGCTCCGGTGTAGCTGCCTGTTTTTCCCTTCTCGTCAACGCTAATGTCTCTTATGTCAAAGTCTCCGTAGAGGCCGTAAACTCCTGCAAAAAGCCCTTTGAACAACCCTGCCTTTCCAAAGTAGAGCCGGCCTTCGAGTATAGCGCCGCTCACCTTGTACCAATCCTGCGAGTTAATATCTGTATTATCAGCAATGGGTGCTTTGAAGACCTCTGCCATTAATGAAAATCTTTTAGCGAAAAAGAGCTCGGCAGAAAGATTAAAGATTGGGTCTGTTATTGTTGATGGGGGTATAACTCCTGCAAAACCCAGCAGATTTGTTTTTATTGCGGCAACCGGCAGATAGAGGCCCTTCTCCCTCTTTGCCCTTTGCTCTCTGTTTTGCTGAATGTGTTGCTGTCTTTCTCCTGACTCTTCTCTTTGGTTTACTTGCGACTCCCTTTTGTTTACTTGCTGCTGGCTCCTTTCTGTCTCACCCTCTTTTGCCAATCTGGCGGGTTGATGCGTGATTATTACATTTGCAGCAGGGTGGCCTGAACTTGCGGCGCCTGCGGAATTTTCATTAGTGCTGACCGGTGTCTGATTCTCAGCAATTACTGTCGGAGTTTTGCTGCTCTCTGCCTGAGAGAGGGCTTTCACAAGTTTTGCAACAATTCGTTCGGTTAACTCCTCTTCGCTCTCTGCAGGTTTGGACTCTTTTGCAGAGTTATCGACCTTTTTCTCCGGGCTACGTTTTGCTGCAATCTCTCCCTGAACAGTTCCAACGGACCTTTTTTCAAGTTCGTTTACTCTCTTAAGCAACTCTTCAACCCTGGATGCATCAATTACTTCGTAGTCTGATCTATCTTGCGACAATCTCTGCAACTCCTTTTGATTCATAACTGATTCAAAAGGTATCTCCCTGTAATTTGCCATCGCAAATACAAGCTCTTTGTATGCGGGTTTAAGTGTGTAAAAGATATCCTGATTTTCGTAAGCTCTAACCGGAAATGGTCTGTAATCTACCTTTACAATGTTTGATGAGGCTTCGGTATCTTTTATTACAAAGGTGAAGCTAAGATTATTTAGGCCGTGTCTTGTTTTAATATAAGAGCGCACCACACTTCCCAGGACCGATGCCCTGTTTACTGCGTATATATTATCTTTCTGTTCGGGCTTGATATAGGCAATTATTGCCAGATGGGACGATCCTCGTTGAATAGAGCTTCTGTTGTATGAAATAAATTCATTTAAGCCTGAAATTTCCAAACGGTTATTATCATAGGTAACCTCTAGCACATTTGATCCTGCCGGAAATGAAAGATCGAATGTGACTCCGGGGTGTAAAAAGCTCTGCCCCTGAGCAGCAATCGAAAAGAACATAAAAGCTCCAATCAGACAAGCTTGTCTGAATTTTAATTTTTTAACCTGCATTTAAACTCTGTTTGTATGTGTTAGTCATCTCTTTGGCTCTATACTTCATAATCCTGTCCAGAGCGCCCTCAATTTGCGCTTCTGCTGAATTTCGGCAATAGTAAAAGAAGTTATTATGACGAATAAATATGTCGCTCTCTCTGCTGAAGCATGACTCCTCTATCAGAAAAGCAACTTCGGGGTTTTTTTTGAAGAGCTTATCAATCGCACTCTTAAAATGCAAATCTTTAATCTCTTCATTTATAATAACTATATCCGTTTTGGCAAGTCTCTCTGCTGCACCAGCCATAAAGCCTTGCGCCGATGTTCTGATAACCATAAAGGGATAGTTGGCCAACACTCTGTCAAGCGCACAACTACTTATTGGCTCATCTTCTACTACTAAAACTCTAAACTCTGTATCTGGCAGATTGTTTGTTCCATAGAGGTTTCCTACAGGCAACTCGAAGGATATAACCTTGTTATTGCTATTTATCTTAAGGCACATATGACCTCCTATCTTTTTGGAAATCTTGTGACAAATAGCCAGGTTTATACCGATTCCGTCTTCAAACCTAAGTGTTGAAAGAGCAGCATCTACATCCTCTTCAAAACATGTTTTTATATCGCTAAAATTGGTTAGCTGCTCTTCTGAGACAAGTACCTGAAGTGCCTCTTTGACCCCATTTTTATAAACCACGTTAAATGAAAGAAAAACCTGCCCCTCTTTATTAAGATAAAATGCACCTAAAAGAAGGTGATTAAGAAATTTTTCAAGTTTAGGCTTATCCGAAAAAACTGTGACACCCTGCTCTTCTGCAGTTGGGTTGCAGTTTATACTGAACAACCTTTTGTTTCGGCCGAACTCCTTAGCGATTATGTCCTGTGATCTCTCAAGAAGCACAGAAACACTGACCTCTTCCAGATAAACATCGTTTTCGTAGTCCAATGAGTTTAGTGCGATCACCTTTTGAATTTTGTCCAAAAGGAGAGCGCTGTTATTTTTGATAATTGCTGCAAAAGCCTTGATGTCTTCAATCGACTCCTCTTCAAGAATCAAATCCGTAAAACCGATGATGGCATTAAGCGGAGTGTTGAGCTCGTGCGATATAGAGGATGTAACAACATTGGTCTCTGACAGCGATATACTATTATGGTTCATCATTTGGGGACTATTGCGGTTTATGCAAAAGTATATTCATGCATTACCTTTATAAAGAGATGAAGGGCAAAAGTGCACGCTGTCTGTCTGAGTGTGCGTATTTTCTTTCCGGTTGCGCACAACCTCAGAACAAAACACAAAGCCAGATTGCTCTTATCAGAACAATCTGGCCTACTAACCAAATTACAACAATTTTATGCTGAGCGACAAAGGTATTTCAACAAATATTCAGAGTAAAACAATATCTTGCCAACTACGCCGGATTGACTACTGAATGCGCAATAAAAGCTGCTCTTCATGAATTTTAACGGTGTTTTTTCTCTTTCTTTAATAGATCTCCAGCGCTCTTCTACTACTTCAACCTATTCCTGATTCTCAATAATGGCATCAACTTCATAATCTCACGCCTTAATGTTATATTTGTGGAATGAAAGCTTATTTAGATTTACTTAAACATATTATGGAGAACGGTACGCTCAAGAGCGACCGCACAGGTACCGGAACAAAAAGTGTTTTTGGTTACCAGATGAGATTCTCCCTTGAAGAGGGCTTTCCTCTCCTGACTACTAAAAAACTGCATCTTAGGTCAATAATACACGAATTACTCTGGTTTATAAACGGCGATACAAACATAAAATACCTAAACGAAAACGGAGTTACAATCTGGGACGAATGGGCAGATAAGAGTGGAAACCTTGGTCCGGTTTACGGACATCAATGGCGCTCATGGGAGAGTTCCGACGGTAGAACAATCGACCAATTAAGTCTGTTGATTGAAGGGATAAAAAATAATCCGGACTCACGCCGTCACATAATCTCGGCATGGAACCCGGGCGATATTGATAAGATGGCGTTACCTCCATGTCACGCATTGTTTCAGTTTTATGTTGCAGACGGACGCCTTAGCTGCCAACTCTACCAAAGAAGTGCCGATGTGTTTCTGGGTGTTCCTTTCAATATTGCATCTTACGCTCTCTTTACGATGATGGTAGCTCAAGTTTGTGATTTGAAGCCTGGAGAATTTGTACACACCTTTGGTGATGCTCACATTTACACAAATCACTTTGAGCAGGTTGCGTTGCAGCTCTCTCGCGAAACACGCCCTCTGCCCGTTATGAAGATTAATCCTGCGGTCAAATCAATTTTTGACTTTAAGTACGAAGACTTCACATTGGAGGGTTACGACCCACTCCCTGCAATAAAGGCCCCAATAGCGGTTTAAGTTTTAGTATTAGTGCATTAAAGCCCCCAGAAGTTATAATAAGCAATATATAACCAGAATATACACATCAAAAGAGAAAAGCTTCAAATAACAGATTAGCAACTTAAGAACAATACAAGCAACGCGTGTACATACAGAATTACAAAACAAGAACAATAATGCACAAATACAGGTTTACACCTCAAGAACAGCAGCCATTGTTTTTTCTTAGTAATAAGAGCTTTAATGCGTTCATTCTAATATTATCGAATTAACAGACAAAAAGAAACGGTTAATAATAAAATGAATAAACCCGGCGAAAAAAAATATACCCTTTCGGTAATAGTTGCAGTGGCAGAGAACGGTGCAATAGGAAGAGAGAACCAATTGCTGTGGCACATTACAGAAGACCTTAAGTACTTCAAGCTCACCACTCAGGGTTGTCCCGTAATAATGGGGCACAAAACCTGGCTCTCTATTGGCAGACCGCTTCCCGGCAGAAGAAACATTGTGCTCAGCAGATCGCTCGTTAAGTCGCAAGAAGCCCTGGATGACAAATCTCGGGAAGAAAAACATTACGAATCTCACGATGCCCTGCAAATCAAATCTCACGATGTAATGTCTGACAAGCTCCCTGCAAATTACCACCACAAAATTCCCAGCGCAGAACTCTACTCATCGCTTGAAGAGGCATTAAGCAATATTCAGAATTTTGATTCCGGCGAAGTCTTCATAATTGGAGGAGGAGAGGTTTACAGACAAGCCCTCCCGTTGGCTGATAAGCTCTACCTTACAAAGGTTCATATAACAGTTAACGATGCCGACACCTTTTTCCCCGAAATTGACATTTCTCAATGGCATGAGACTTTCCGCGAAACACACGACCGTGGCGAACGCTTCGAACACCCATTTGAATTTATTGTTTACGAGAGAGTTAGCCGCTAGTTGGTTGGCTTTTAAAGTTCGCTAGTCGTTTAGCTCTTAAAGTTTGCTAGTCCACCTCAACCCCTACCTGTAGCCTCCTTTTACTAATTTATGCCTCCCCCCTATTTTGTATAAGAAATAATTTCCTGCGTTGAACAAACGGAGCTATTTTGTGTTATAGTATGTAAATGAAATTCTTAACAAAAAGAGTTAATATGAGAAGTATTATAATGTCGGTATTGATAATGGCTCTGCCACTAATTGCAACAGCCGAAAACCGCACAGAAAACAATTATTCAAAAACACAAAAGAGTATGAAAACATTAAATAAATTCGAATTTCCACAACTTCCCTACGCTTACGATGCACTTGAGCCATTCATTGACAAAATGACAATGGAGATCCACTACAGCAGACACCACAAAGCATATTTCGACAATTTTGTTGCCGCGATAAAGGGCACAGAGATGGAGTCAAAAACCATTGAGGAGATATTTGCCAATATGAGTAAATACCCTGCCGGGGTGAGGAATAACGGAGGAGGTTTTTACAACCATGTGATTTATTGGGAGAACATGAAGGTGAACGGAGGCAAGCCATCTGCTAAGTTGGAGGCGGCTATCATGAAGAAATTCGGGTCGATGGATGAGTTCAAAAAGCAGTTCTCTGATGCAGGTAAGACTCGTTTTGGAAGTGGCTGGGCTTGGCTGAGTGTTGACGAGAAGGGCGAGTTATTTGTCTCTTCGACTCCTAACCAGGACAACCCGCTGATGGATGTTGCCGACAAGAAAGGTTCTCCTATTCTTGGAATGGATGTGTGGGAGCACGCTTACTACTTAAAATACCAGAACAAACGTCCTGACTATATTGAGGCATTCTGGAGCGTTATCAACTGGGATGTGGTTTCAAAGCGTTATGATGAATTGGTTAAATAAATCTCCGCGCCACTTTGTGGTAACCATTTAATTGAGTGCGCATTAGAAATGAGCCGATTTTTTTAATAAAATTGGCTCTTTTTTATTTTATTGTTAGTCAGCCACATACCACAAACTGGCGCGGAGAAATTTTGCGGCCTAGCTGCAAGGTGGTGTTTAGCGGGTAAGGTCGTTGAAAATGTCGGTGACGCTTTCTGCGTGGCGGATCATGGTGGCGGCCTGGCCGATTTCGAGTTCGCCTTGTGAAAGGTCGCCTTCGAAGATGCCTTTTTTTGCACGGCCTTTACCGAGAAGGTCACTAAGCTCTTCGGCTGAGGCTCCTCGGCCTTCGGCCTGAGCAACAGCATCTGAGAAGTCGTTCTGGACAAGCCTTACCGGAGCCAGTTGTTTGAGCAGAAGTCGTGTGCCACCCTCGGGCAGGCCGCGGCATAACTCTTTGAAAGACTCGTGGGCAGAACTCTCTTTACAAAGGGCAAAGCGAGTACCTATCTGCACCCCTTCGGCTCCAAGGGCAAAGGCAGCATTGTAGCTTGCCCGCGAGGAGACTCCGCCCGCTGCAATAAGCGGAATTGAAATTGCTTCACGAACAGCAGGTATCAGGCAAAACGTTGTGGTCTCCTCTCTTCCGTTGTGACCTCCTGCTTCAAAACCCTCGGCAACCACAGCATCAACCCCGGCCTCCTGGCACTTGACCGCAAAGGATGTGCTCGAAACCACATGTACCACAATAATTCCTCTCTCTTTAAGATACGAAGTCCACTTTTTTGGACTGCCGGCAGAGGTAAAGACTATAGGAACCCTCTCCTGGGTAATAACCTTTATTATCTGCTCAATCTCAGGATATAGCAGGGGCACATTAACCCCAAAAGTGCGACCTGGCAAAAGAGCCTCCCGGCAACTCGATATATGATGCCTCAGGTTGTCGGGATGCATAGATCCGGCCCCTATAAGGCCAAGGCCTCCGGAATTACTTACAGCAGAGGCCAATCTCCAGCCGCTGCACCAAACCATCCCTCCCTGAATAATGGGATACTCAATCCCAAAAAGTTTACAAATTCTGTTTTCCATAACGATACAAAAATAATGATAAAACCAGCATTTATATATCTTTGTGTTAAAACTTAAATTATGGCAAATATCGAAAGAGATGGCTTTGGCAGCCGCTTTGGAGTCCTGGTAGCAGTGGCCGGTTCGGCCGTAGGTCTGGGTAACTTGTGGAGATTCCCCTATATGGTAGGCAATAATGGAGGTGCCGCTTTTATAATTCTCTATCTCTTTTTTGTTATACTGCTCTGCCTTCCAATAATGTTTTCGGAGTTTGTTATCGGAAGGAGGACCCAATCCAATGCATTTGGAGCGATTAAGAAGATTGCCCCAAAATCGGGTTGGCTTTCAATTGGAGTGATAAGCGTAGTGGCATCAATCTGCATAATGTCATTTTACAGTGTAGTGGGAGGATGGACCCTGGAGTATATTTTTAAATCGTTCTCTCCCGATTTTCTCACCTCAGACAGCACATCGCTGGCAAACCAGTTTTCAGGTTTCTCGCAGTCCTCATTTATGCCGGTAGCAATGCACCTTTTATTTCTGACACTCTCTGCCCTGATAGTGGTTGCCGGGGTGAAAAACGGAATTGAGAAATACTCCAAAATACTGATGCCAATGCTGTTTATATTGGTTTTATTGTTGGCAATCAGGTCTTTAACCCTTGACGGAGCCGGTGAGGGAGTAAGGTTTCTTTTGTACCCTGACTTCTCAAAAATTACAGGAGAGACAATGCTTGCAGCTCTCGGGCAGGCCTTCTTCTCGTTAAGTCTTGGGATGGGTTGCATAATCACCTACGGATCATACGTTAACCGTAAAGAAAATCTCTTCAAAATCTCGTTCATGTCGGCATTTGCAGACACTGGATTTGCAATTCTGGCAGGTCTGGCAGTTATGCCGGCCGTATTCGCCTTCGGAATCTCTCCAGGACAAGGGCCAAGTCTTGTATTTATTACCCTCCCACAGATATTTGCCCAAATGCCGTTTGGTGGCATTATATCAATCGCCTTCTTCTTTATACTTTTAATAGCAGCAATAACCTCAGCAATTTCGCTGCTCGAGGTGGTTGTGGCCTATTTTACGGAGGAGCTTAAGATGACCCGAAAAGTAGCTGTCGTGGTTACTTTTATAATTATCGGACTCTTCGGAACATTCAGCTCCCTTTCACAGGGTCCGCTGAGTGATGTAAAAATATTCGGCAAAACATTTTTCGACCTCTTTGACTACGCGTCATCAAATGTGCTGCTTCCGGTAGGAGGCCTTTTGGTTGTGCTCTTTGTGGGCTGGAGGATGAAGAGGGCCGATGTGTTGGACGAACTTACCAGCGGAGGGACAGTCGCATTAAGAAAGTCCCTCTTTAGCGGAATTATGCTGGTAATTAAGTTTTTAGCACCAATAGCAATTTCAATTGTTTTGCTAAACAGTATCTTCTAAATAATATTTTTAGCCCTCTGATTAAAGGCTTGAAGCAGAGTCAGAGTCATATTTAATTCTGTCATTTTCATGAACGGAATTTCATGACAATTTGTTTGTCACACCTACCGCTGGCAACGCTTAAGGTATCGTGCAAGTTTTTTAACCTTTGGACCTGAATACTCAATCGGGCCTGATACTAGCTCATACTTATGAGGAATATAGTGATAAATTGTTGCAACAGCATAGCTTTCATCTTTTGCCATTATTACATCAAGCCTGCCGCTGCCGTTATCGCTGAAGTAAATCAAAAGTGAATTATCTCCAAGTTCGCCGTGAAGAACATTCTCAAGGGCACCTTTACTATCCCTATCAAAGAAGTACGACTCTCGTTTCACAGGACTACCTGTAACTGTATAAACTTCGTGTTTATGTTTGAAAAAATATATAAGAGCAGCTGCAATAAAAACAATTACAGTTGTTGAGTAATCTTTAAGAATGAGTGCCACACCTGAAACAATTATCAAAGTAATTGCAAGTACCAATACCTTTACATTAAGCCTTTTATCTATTACGTGTTCCATTTTTTATTCAATTTATTTTAATTTAATCTGATCTTACGATCTTGAAATTTTGATCATTAATGATTTTTGTGTCTGAATCGTTTGATAATTCAATCTGGTTGAACAGTTGATTTGATCTGACGAATTAGAGGTCCCGCAGATGAATTGACCTAAGTGTTCGGGCAAGTTCATACATGAGAACGCTTCCGGGCAGAACGCCCGAAAAATCTATAAAAAAATTGAAAATGGCTATATAATTATCTCCCTCAGAAGGTAAACAAACTTGTTGTTACTATAGGAGAATGTAAGAATTTGTCTCTCACTAAGGCTTAGGACCGAGTGGGCAAAGAGCCTTTTTAATGAATTTTCGCGAATTTCAGAGTATTGAAGAGTTTTGCCAAGCCTTATATTAACACCAGAACTGCTCCATGGAGAGCTGCTTCGGGCAGTAACACCGGGTAGAGTAACTGCCCCATCCTGTACAATTGCCATGAAGGGAGAGGCTTGAGGCATTGAGAAAGAAAACGCATAATCAAAAGCTTCTTCGGGTTCGGTTTGTTGTTCAGAAGAACTTTTGTGTTCGGGTTGAGCTGAGACTGAGAGGTTATCAGTACCAATGACGGTTGAGCTTAGAAGCAAAACAGAGCACAATACAGCGGTTAAAAGCGCTGTAAACCAAATTTTTACTATTTTTCTGACGTTTTCCAATTCTCTTTCAACTCTCTTGTGGCGCAAAGATACTTATTGTTTTGTAGGTATTCTCTTATGCAATATTTCCTTAACAACTACCCCTAACAACAACAAGATAAGTATGCCTGAGGCTATTCTTGAGTAGAGTTCACCTTTGGTGAAGGATTCTGGTTTGAATTCAAACTCCACAGTGTGGCTGCCTGCAGGGAGCTTAAGACCCCTCAGGGTGTAATTCGCTCTGAAAATTGGTAGCTCCTCTCCATCAACAAAGGCTCTCCAGCCCGCCGGGTAGTAGATTTCGCTGAACAGAGCAACTCTGCTACTGTTGGAATTGTACTGATAGGAAAGTTTATTTGGAGAGTAAGATGTAAGCACAATCAGCTCATCATTTGCCAAAGAATCCTTTGAGTAACCCTCAATCAGTGAGGCATAGCTGTTATTGACCACCGCATTAAATCTTATATCAAACTGTTCGTCTGCCTCGGCAGGGTTGAGCATCTTTATCTCACGGCTATTTGTCTCTACAACTTTAACATCTGTCACAAACCAGGCATTGCCAAGAGCTTTAGTGTTTATAAGCGGCTGACTCTCGGGAGATATTACAATATATCTGGCATTGAGCATATTCATAACAGGATAGTTACCTAAACTGTTTTGCGCCTCATCAATGGTGCGACACTCCCTCAGGTCATTAGCAATCTGCTGCATCTCCCGATAGAGGTGGTTATCAATCATATCCTGATACCTTTGCAACTTGGCAGGGCTGTAACCGCCTATTGTTTTGTGGTGGTAACTAATGTGTGAGTCGTTGAATGGACTCTCAATGCTTAGGTCCAGAACTCTGTAATTGGGGTCTTTATCCTGAAGAATTAGCTTATCAACAGTTCTGAGCGCATACTGATTTTCAAAATCACGCCTCTTTACAAAATGGTCATCATTGAGGTACCTCTTTCCGACCACCCACAAATCTGCAACAAAAATCAGAGCAATAATTCCAAAAACCAACCCCTGCTTAATTTTGCCCTTATAGCCAAACCATATTACCGTGGCGCCGGCCAGAATGAACATAAGTGAACGGAATGCATCTGCCCTGAGCAGATCCATTCTGTCGTTGATCAATGGTTCGTGAAGCGCCTGCGGAAGACGCGCATCACCCGCAGATGTGAATGATCCTGCAAGCGACGGGATGATTGCAAACACCAGCGAAAGGCCGGCGGTTATCGCAAGCGAAATTGCAAATGCCTTTTTTAGCCTCTTTTGGTCATACTCTTTTTTAAGAATTCTGTCAAGCACAATAATTGCCAATAACGGGATGGTTATCTGGAGAATCACCAGCACCATTGAAACCGTTCTGAATTTACTGTAGAGAGGAATGTATTTAAAGAAAAACTCTGTAACAAGCAGCAGGTTAGACCCCCACGAAAGCATCACAGCCAACAGCGAGACGCCGGCCACCCACCATCTTAGCGGCCCTTTTATTAGAATGAGTCCTAGGACAAAGAGAAACATAGAGAGAGCCCCCATATACATAGGGCCTGCAGTGAATGGCTGAGGTCCCCAGTAGAGTGGAAGTTGCTTGATTACCTGTTCGGCTCCCGAATATCCTCCAGATTTTAGAGCCTGGTAGGTGTGCGATTTTCTTGACAACTCCCCGCCTGACGAGCCGCCGTTAAAGTTGGGAATCATAAGATTAGGCATCTCCTCAAGACTGTATGACCAGTTGGTAGCATAGGAGATATCCAGCCCCTTTTGATCTTTACCCTCCTCCTGGGCCAGCTCTGAGCCTCCCCTCATTGTGAATTTTGAGTACTCATACGTAGGCCACAAATGGTTAACGTTGGACGCTATGCCCAAAAGCCCGGCAACAAGAAGCATTGCAGAGACAGATATGAATTTTTTAAAATACCCCTCTTTAATTGCCGAATAGAGTTGGGCGATTGCCAGAGCAAGTATTATCATGGCCAGATAGTAGGTAATCTGAGGGTGGTTGGCCTTAATCTGAAAACTAAGGGCAAATGCAAAGAGGACAGATCCAAGAAGCGCCTTTTTATTGTACGCATATACAACAGCAGCCACTACCCACGGCATAAAGGCAATCGCCACCATCTTTGAGTTATGCCCAACCTGAATTATCTGCAGATTGTACGAGCAAAATGTAACGGCAAAGGCCCCGATAGCCGAAAGCCAGGGGTTAATCCCAAATGCAAGAAACATCAGAAAGGCTCCTGCCAGACTTATCAGAAGGTAAGCCGGTGGCCTTGTTCCAGAAATCTTGTTTATCAGTTTGTAAAAGTAGTCGGTGTAATCACCATCGTAAATAACAGAGATTGTTGTTGCCGGCATACCCGAAAACATTGAGTTTGTCCAAAGTGCGGGATCCTCATCGGGATTGGCCTTGTTGTACTCAATTATCTCATTTGCCATGCCCCTCCATGCGGCAATGTCACTCTGATTTACAACCTTGTTCTGCAACACCTGAGGTGTAAAGAGGTATGCCGTCACTGCAAATAGCAGCACAGGTATCAAATATTGCCTGTATCTCTTTAAAAACTCTTTCATATCACCAATAATTTATTGTCCTGCTGTAATTTCATCAAGTAGCCGTGCAATCTGCCCGGTTAAATTTTTTCTTGAATATTTGTCAATATGAGCCCCTTTTATGTTCGGAGAGCCATCTTTATAAAGCCTGTACGCCTCGTCAATCCACTCCACAACACCTCTTTTATCCTCAAAATCAAACATTTTACCCGCACCGCTCTCCTCAAGGGCAATATCCATATCACCCCCCTTTGGACCAAAGCCAAGAATAGCTCTGCCGGCGGCGAGATACTCAAAAAACTTCCCGGTCATTATTCCCTTCGATTCGGGCTCACGGCCGCCCGAAAGCAACAAAATCCGGGCCTTTCTTTGCCACAAAATCACCTGATTATGCGGCATATAATCCATCAAAATCAAATTATCCCTAAGTCCGTTTTTATAGATATCTTCCAGGATTGACTTGTCAATGTTTCCTATAAGTCTGATTCTAAGGTCTCTTGCAAAAATCTTGCTCTTCTTTGCCCTCTCTCCCAACACCCTCCACAAAACAGACGGATTTTGAGTTTGAACAAAGAGGCCTGTATAGGTGAGGGTAAAATTAATTTCCGCTTCAGGCTCTCTCCCTTTAAAATCATCCTGATCAAATCCGTTTGTAACCACAAAAACCCTCTCCTGCCCCAACTCTTTAAGTTCGGAGGCAATAGTGTTTGTAACTGTAACAACAGCATTGGCACCTCTTACAACACTCCTCTCTAACTTCTCGTGAACACCCTTAACGTAAGGGGTGTGCCTCAAGTATTTAAAGTTGTAAATTTTTGTCCAGGGATCTCTGAAATCGGCCAGCCACGGAATTCCGGTAGCAAGGGAAACCTTTTGGGCAATCAGGTGCATTGAGTGGGGAGGTCCGGTACTTATAATTGCATCAACCGGATTCTCCAGAAGGTGTTTTTTAAGAAATTTAACAGAGGGTAAAACCCACAAAACTTTTGGATCGGGGATGAAAACATTGCTTCTGATAAAGAGAGACAGCCTCTCCTTAAGCGAAACCCCAAAAGAGCCGGAGCCAGGACTGCTTATAAATCCTGGCTTAATTGCCCCTTTTTTCTTTCCTGTAAAGAGCCTGTAAAGGGAATATGGCTCAGTAATTTTCCTCTTTATAACCTCCACCCCTGCAGGAATTTCACTGCACAGCGACCTGTCCTCCGCCATAAACTCAGGGTTTTCGGGGGTATAGATCACCGGTTCGTAACCAAACTCCCTAAGGTACTTGGTAAACTTAAGCCACCTCTGTACCCCGGAACCTCCAAAAGGAGGCCAGTAATAGGTTATGATGAGTACTTTTTTCAATTTTTACAAAACAGAATATTACGTGCTATTTGATTGACTAGGTGCTATTTGATATAAATATCGTACAGCGCCCTTATAACATCACCCTGAATAACAGTAAACCCATCTTTGTAAACGGGATCGCAACCATTTGTCATCATTACAAAGCCGAATTTTTTATTTGGTTCAAAGAACATCGCACTGTAAAGACCGTATGCCGAACCTGTATGTCCAACCATCATCTCACCCGGGATTAGGTTTCCAGCATGTCTCAATGCAAGGCAGTAGCTGTTTAATTCACCTGTCTCAACAACAGGAGTCTGCATCAGTTTTGCACTCTCCTCAGAAATAACTCTCACACCATTCTCTCCCACTCCGTAGTTCATGTGCATTATCATATAGCGAGCAAGATCGTAAGCAGAGGTTTTCATCCCTCCCGTAGGAGAGAAGAGCGGAGTGCTGTACCCCATAACATAACCAGAGTCAATATCTTTAGCTCTGCTGAGGTAAGCGGCAGGCTGAGCTTTGAATACCCTCTCTGCACCCGCTGTTGTGTCAACAGGCTCTTTGCTGTAAAGCGGAACATATCTCGCAACATCAAGTGAATCAACATTAAAGCTTGCAATTAGACCAAGCGGATTGATAATTGTCTCCTTTATCAGGTTATCAAAACGAACACCGGAATACTTTTCGATAACTGCTCCAAGTGTGTTGAAACCAAGGTTGCAATACTCATATTTTGAACCGGGCTCGTAGTCGTTATAACTCTTTGCATAGTCAGGATTCTTTTCAGGATTAATAACATCAAGCCTAAAGTAACCACCTGCATCATTCATGCTTGAGGTGTGCGAAAGCAAAAGCTTAACGGTTATGGGAACATCGGGATATTTTGGGTTTCTGACAGTAAAGCCCACAAGGTTGCTAACATCATCATCCAGTCCAAAGAGCCCCTTCTCAACAAGAGTCATAAGGGCAGTAGTAGTGAAAGATTTTGAAATTGAGGCGATTCTAAAAATATCCTCCTTTACAAGCGGAGTCTGCTCTTCAAGGTTTTTGTAACCGAAAGAGTTGCTGTAAATTATCTTTCCGTCCTTAACAACGGCAACTGCAAGACCAACTGTGCCGGTGCTATCCATAATTTTACCAATCTGCTCCTCTACCTGTCTCTCTTTTGACTGAAAACTGCAGGCTGTCACTATTGTAGCGACAGTAATAAATGCAGCAATGTTTCGGAAAATTTTCTGTTTTTTCATATTAGGTTAAATTTAGGGGACATTTTACAAAGATAGGGTTTTGAAACAAAATATATCTATTTTTGTAGGAATGAACTCCGGTAAAAAAATAGCAGAGACCCCTTTAATGAAGCAGTATCTGGCCATAAAGGCCAAGTACCCTGATGCCGTTTTACTGTTTCGTGTGGGCGACTTTTACGAGACCTTTAGCGAGGATGCAATCATTGCCTCCAAAGTACTTGGTATTGTACTCACCAAAAGGGCCAACGGAGCCGCCTCTCACGTAGAACTGGCCGGCTTCCCCCACCACTCAATCGACAGCTATCTTCCCAAACTGGTAAGAGCCGGTTATAAAGTTGCCATCTGCGACCAGCTGGAGGATCCTAAACTCA
>Ga0351947_1036_pt1 | contig 15861 bp, 16 predicted proteins | sample BONcelT113001G13_FD_205815 | JGI IMG/M metagenome (GOLD analysis project Ga0351947, IMG submission 205815) | Enriched cells from coal bed in the Powder River Basin, Montana, United States - BONCAT cells T11 rep3 HSBNCT.T11.300.1.G13 ...
TTAGCTTCGTATATTATGACGCATTTACCGAATTATGTAAAGCTATTTATGACCAAATTTATGACCAAATTTATATCTTGACCAGCCCGTGAGCCTTGGTTGTCAAGTACGCTCAACGTTACAAACAAGTTGCTCCTTGATGCAGTCAGGCCCACACTACCGGTTGGCAGGCTGGAAAAATGCGTTAGTGCAAGCACATAATCTTATAAGGTGCCCACATACTTACCGCACATCACAATAGCCATGGAAATATCCTTGACCTATACTTAAAACATATGTTTAACATAGCATGAGGTGAAGGAGGCCAGATGGGTAATAAATATCGCATTATACTCGTCCTATCACTTCTTCTGTTTACCGCAGTCATGACTCCGGCAGCGCTATATGCCTATCATTTTCTGTATCCGGCCTACGCCGCGTCCCAAGCTGCGGAAGGGTTTTTTAGCTCGCTCTGTGATAATGATATAGAGGGCGCATTCCAATATGTCGCCTACTTCGATAGATACTCAGACGTCGCGCCTTCTATCTCCTACGGAGAGGCACAGAGACTTTGGGTCGATAGAGTCCAAGCACTCAAGGACAGAGGGACATATCTAAAGTCATATGGCGACATAAAGACCGGAACGGATGATGGCTATCCGGTCGGTGACGTGACTGTTACCGTCATCGAAGGCGGCCGCGCTGATACGTACCGGGCTAGGATTCACTTCGCGTGGAGCCATTCAAAGTTGAAAATCCAAGCCGTTTATCCGCCGGTGTTTTCGGGGAAACTTGAGGGGTTCGAGTATGCGATAAGCGGAAGTCTGAAGCCCGATTAAGACATCTATGATGAAAAAGACTTTGACTGGCAAGTAGGTCTAATATGGGTCGAATCTGAGGTTTTTATTCAATGCGAAGCTGGAAAATCGTACTGAGCGCCGTAGTCCTTGTAATACTCTTCGCCCTGTTCCTGCATACCGAGAACAACAGCGTGTCCGTTACCAGTATTGTCGTTGAAAATAAGAGAGTGCCCGCTGCGCTTGATGGGTTCAAAATCATGCACATCTCCGACCTCCACAGTAAACGTTTCGGCTCCAACCAGCAAAAGCTGACGAAAATGATACGGACTGAAAATCCCGATATGGTAGCGTTTACCGGTGACCTGGTCGACAGGGACAACTATGATGAGGAGGCGGGCATCGCCCTTTTAATGCAAGCGCTAACCGTCGCGCCCGTATATTATGTGACCGGTAATCATGAATGGTGGGCGGGTAGGTTTGCCGAGCTCGAGCCGAAGCTCGTCAACGCGGGCATTACGGTGCTACGAGATGAGAACGCAACCATCCGGGTCAAAGGCACGGCACTTCATATCGCGGGAGTCGACGATATCGCAAAATTCAGCGCACACAATGACAGGGACGAGGCACTACGGGTTAACCTTGGGAGAGCTCTTGAAGGGCTTCCCGATGATGACTTCAACATCCTGCTCGCTCATCGGCCCGAGCATGTTTCGGCTTACGGCTCGTACCCGGTAGACCTGGTTCTATCCGGCCATACCCACGGCGGGCAGATCCGGCTGCCTTTTATCGGCGGACTGATCGCTCCAGACCAGGGCTTTTTCCCGAAATATGCCGCCGGGGCTTATGACTTTAAGGATATGACGCTTATCATCAATCGCGGTCTTGGAAATAGCGTGGTGCCGCAGCGGATATTCAATCGCCCCGAGCTTATTTTAATCACGTTAAGAAAGCCGGCCGTTGATAAGCGATAGGCGATATATGCATGGCCGGGTTTGACTATCGCACCCCCGCGCCTTCTTTACCAGAGGTATTGACGGGTATCTTTTAGCATCAAGGCTTGCGCGATTATTGAATTGGGCAAAGACGGCTCAGGTCATTCGATAGGAATACCGGTTTGTGCCGGTGCTTATTCAGGTTCGCTTGGGAGCCTATATGCGTACTCGACGCACGCATGCCCTTTGCAGGAGAGCGTGCGCGCCGCTTCGAATCCGGCCCGCTCAAACGCCTTTATCGAGGCCAAATTATCGAGCCTTATTTTTGCGGTTACGGTGTTAAGGGGGAGCATATCCCGGGCGAACTCTATCGAGGCGAGAATTACCGGCGTCGCCAGCCTTCTGCCGCGATAACCGCGATCTATTAAGATACTCATCTCTCCATCGGTGTCCAGGCGTACCTGTGCTACCGGGACCCAGCCGCTATCCCACAGACCTTCGATGACGAGAAGGATGGTGTCCTTGTCATGCAAGAGCTCTGCGAATAGCCGTGCAAAGCTTTCCAGGGGAACTTCGCCGCCTTTTGCGTTCATCCTGATGTTAACAGGGTCGTTAGCCCATGTGTGCGCCAGCTTGAGGTCATCGCGGCGCGCAAGCCGTACCCGTATATCCATATCCCCACCGATCGTAAAAGCCTATACGGATAAGACTACAGGGTACAGGGTACCTTATGCAAGCATGGCATGCCGTATTTAGGCGCTGTGGTTTCTGCTGGTTATCGCGTGTCGCCGCGGTATAATCTAAAGAGGCATCGATTCGGATGACGGAGGTTGGTAATGAGGATCATAATAAATGAGCCCGACGGCAGATTTTCGGGGCTTGTCCTGGGGGATACATACGGTATTCATTATAACAAGCATTTCAGATTTAAGGAGCTTGAAGGGAAGAGCGGGAGCGATTCATTGCCGATGATCGAGCAGGCTCTGCAAGCCGTGGCGGCAGATGGGTTGGATGGGGAAGAGCAACTGGTAGCAGGCAGGACACTGCAGATATTGGCGACCCTGCGGGATATGGCGGAAAAAAACCCGGATGGCATCTGGAAAGTCGTCTAGGAAATCGCGCGGTAAGGAGTTAAACGAGCGGTAAAAAACTAAAACCCGGTACCTTGTGCGCGGGCGTCGGGTTTTAGTTTTTTATTGGTTTTGGTCTGGCGCGCCTGCGTGAACGCCATGTGCGAAAGAACGGTTCCGTGGTAAAATATATATGCCGATAGGATAATTCGAGGTGGGGAAACGACCCGTCGCTGGCCGTGAGTTTAGCTCGCGGTCAGAGGAAACATCCCACACCCACATGCGGGGTTCACGCCTTGTATGTAAAAGACCGCCTCCTGCAAAGGAGGGCGGGCCGTGAGGCCTGACGACGAGTGCCACAGAGACGAGCCGTTTTTTTAAGCGGGTGAAACGCGGTAAACTTCCGGCAGGGTGCAACTCAAATAGGGGCGCGCACGCGCGCCCCGGGTAGAGGCAGCCGCCTAGGGCGGCACCGGCATAACTGCCGGTAGATAGATGACGGGATAGAACAGAATGGGAGTTACAGTTTCCCCACGCAAAATAAAACAGCCGCCTTCGGGCGGCTGTTTTATTTTGCGCCAGAATCGAAAATAGAAAATCGATTGAATTATTGAGGGATAGCGTGGAGGGTGAAGGTTAAAATATCTGATGGTTTTTCGATTCGGTCGATTCTCGACCTTCGATTCTCGGAAGATTTGCTACCAACGTGGAGGCACTCTATAATAAACATATGCTAGCCTTATCTAACGCCATTCCTGCTAAGGAGTTAGCAGCATGACAAGGGACCGTATGTAGCTTTCAGGCGCAATCTCTTGAGTTTATAAGCTGATATTCTTCGAAGTTGATGGAAACGCGATGTCAAATTTTAAAAGCCCTCTTGACATTTACAAGATTTTAAACAAATCAAACTGTCGTCAGTGCCGAGTGGCAACTTGCATGGCTTTTGCTGCTTTGGTGTTTAAGGGCGAAAAAACGCTTGATAGCTGCCCTCATATTGATCGAGATTTACTAGAACAATTCGGGGGAGAAACAGTCGGGAGAAGCACGCCCGAGCAAAACGAGGAAGAAGTACTGCGGCAGCTAAAAAGCGAAATAACCGCTGTCGACTTTCCGGCCGCGGCGGAAAGACTAGGGGCTCGGCTTGTTGGGGATAAATTAGCAATTAAGTGCCTTGGCAAGAATTTCTTCGTTGACGGCGAGGGTAATATCGATTCGGAGTGTCACGTTAACGCATGGTTGAAAATACCCTTGCTCAGCTACATCGCGTCCGGCAAGGGAGGCGGCTTGCGGAACAATTGGATAAAATTCGCTCAGCTGGAAGAAGGAATGGCCTGGAACCCATTCTTCTTGAAAAGATGCGAAGAACCATTAAAGCGAATTGCCGATGCTGATGAGAGGCTTTTTTTCGATATTATCCAGGTTTTCGGTGGAACAAAACTGAATGAGGGCTCTTCTGCAGATTGGTCGCTAATCATATACCCCCTTCCTAGAGTTCCCTTTCTCATACGCTACTGGAATCCAGAGGAGGACTTTGAGTCCGATCTTAAACTATTCTTCGACGAGTCAACCGAATTCAATCTAAATGTCGAAGCAATATACCTGCTGGGCAGAGGTATTGTTGAGATGTTTAAGTCGATTATGCTACGGCATAGCAGAACGGGGCAATTAAAAATAAATATCGACTAATATTGCAGTGCCTGAGTTTGAGAGTTTTCTCCAACGGCTACAACTGTTAGATACCGCGAGAATTATGCGTGCCATCAAATCCGTTACTCTTTTCTTGCAGACAAGAAGCCCTGTTTATCTGAAGGCCTCCATTGATGGCGATACCGCCCTTTTAGCGGCTCTACGGGATGCATAGTATGTCGAAGTTTTCTCCGGTCAGGCATTTGCCGCCTGCCGGTGTCACTTCAAAAGTATTCTCGACGCCGACCATGCCTATATTTGGGATGCCGATTTTCGGCTCAATGGCCAGAACCATGCCCGCTTCAAGCGGCAGATCAAAGCCCTCCGCCAGCACGGGATATTCGTCTACGGCAAGCCCTATGCCGTGCCCGACAAAGTTTACCTTATTATTGCCGAGGGCCATGAATCCCTCGGACCAGCCGCGCTTCTCTGCGGACGTCACGCAGTGACGCCAGAGCTCGCTCGGAAGCATGCCCGGCTTCAGATGCCCGGCGAGCCAGTCTTGTAATTCGAGGCAGAAATCATGGGCGGCCTGAATGTGCGATGGGATGCTGCTCTTATCGCCCAGCCAGTACACCTGCGTCTTGTCTGTCTGGTACCCTTCTATGGTAAAGCCGTTGTCTATGGTTAGCGGCGTCCCTGCTTTCCATGCGATCTCATCCGAGCCCATGTGGGGTATCGCGGGATGAACGCCACGCAGGCCGACCGGGCCATTGAAGACGCTCGGGTAATTAGCGCTATCCCCGATGGCGATGTGCCCCAGGTAGACTTCTTCGCCGTAGCCCTCCATCCGTAAAATACCCTGGTGCCCTTCCTGAAAGAAAAGGCCGGAAATCACATGCGCTATCTCAAGCTCTGTCATTCCCTCTTTGAGCAATGGAGGCAGCAATTCCGTCAGGCACTTTCCATGCTTCGCCCCGGCCTCCCTAAGTCTCTTTAGTTCCCAATCGGTTTTCGTTCCACGGGTCACGGATAGTATTTTGTCGCCCGGCAGATAATCGTACGCGGATAAATATTTGGCGAAGTTGTTCCCGAGCGCCCACGATAGGCCGTTCATCTCGACGGCAAACGTTTTTGGCAATGGAGCACCCGCGTCTCGTAAAATACCCTCGACATCTCTAAAGGAGCGAAATGGATAAAGACTCTCCAGGGGGGATTCCAGCTTGGCCCGCTCTAATCCCCGCCTGCATAAGAGGACGGGCTGGCCCTCGAGCGGAAGCCATAGGAGGCCGCTGCCGAACGTCCCGGTAAAATAATAGATGCTTAAGCGCGAGAATATGATGATTCCTTCAGCTTCGGGCAGGTATGTCTTTAATATATCCCTGCATCTGTCCCAGCGATGCCGGAGTTCGTAAAGCGGCAAAGTCTCCAAAATGATGCCCTCCTGTTTAAAGCGGCTAAGCGTAAGCGAATTTACGGCTTCTACTTATTTAACCTTACCTTTACTCGAATCGATTTCAAGGACCGTTTCCGGCAATAGATCAAATTGTGACCGGTCATCCAAGACAATAACCCTTTCAGTCGATTCAATCGGGAATGCCGGAGCTTATCCAAAGCCTACCGTCCAAAGGATTCGAAGCCGAGATAAAATGCGATATATTGTCTATGGCTTCTTCGACATTTATAACCGAAAGGTCGATTGATAATCCGGTATTGGAATATGGATACGCGGCAACCAAGTCCGATACTCTATCCTCGGTAAGATCAATGGCGGGGTGGCCCCGCCTGCTTTCAAATCTTGATAGCGCGTTCTCCCGGTCCACATAGAATTCCGCAAGATAGAGCGAACCTTTAGCCCGATTTACTACGCTCACCAAATCTTGTCTATAAAATATACGGCTGTACGTGCAATCGACAATAACATTTCGACCGAACTCTAGAAGTACGCCTACAAGCCTATGCGTTGCACGATACCCCAGCTTGCGATGTTCGAGACATCGATTTGAGCTTGGAATCAACAAACTCAAAATAGAGTCGACCTCCATGTACGTCCAATGCTTCTTTATGGCAAAGGCTTTAGCGACTGTGGATTTACCCGATAACGGTGGTCCTGCGCAAACCAAAACGTGCATACTGGACAATCCTTTATAATCTAAAACGACCGCAGCCGACCGGCAGGGGACGTTGTTTCCCACGAGTCCTGGTTATATCATAATGTATTTAAGCAAAGCGGGCGTTGTTTCCGCAAGATTACTCACGCCGTTGCTTAGCTGTCGTGATTTTTGGGTACGCAATAAGCAAGCAATAATCTTGCAGTTTTAAGGAAGTCATGCAGGGTTATTGAAATTGCAAGCAGGGTGTGAGGCGATGAGCAAATTTTCTTTTGCAGTTGAGATCGAAGATGACCGCAAGCTAACGGTAAAGCCGTTCGGTTCGTTGGATTTTCATACGGTAGGCCTGCTTAAGCAGGCGATTTATCCCCTTTGCGTCAATGAAGACATTATCGATGTCGTCTTTGACTACGAGCATGTCGACTACTCGGATAGCTCGGCGTTCGGTCTTTTGCTTAAATTGAGCAGAACCATCGACGGCGATGTCACTGTCGTCAACGCGCAGCCGTCGCTAAAGCGTGTCTTCCAGGTAGCAGGCTTCGACACCATATTCTTTAAGGACGATAAGGATCGTGACTTTATCGCATAGGTAACGTACCCATAGTCGATGGTCCATGAGAGACGTCGTGTAGCAGGCTCTGGACTTTCGCTTTTGTGCTATCGTGCGCTGGGCGGGCGGTGAGGATGATGGTTACCGGCCCGCTTCTCACGTATCCATTGGTTTTAGGTTGCTGTCCCGCGAAACAAGCCCTAATCCATGAATACCTGCGTGCACATATACCCGAAACCGTCGACGCGCATTATGCCGATTCCGGCCTTGCCGTAGTTCGGTCGCAGGACGTTTTCCCGGTGCCCCTCGCTCTCCATTAAAGCGATGTGGGCAAGCTCAACACTCTTCGCGTATGCGAGGTTCTCGCCCGCGATGAAGTAGGCCATCCCGGCATCGAGAAGCCTGTCGTCAAGATAGCCGGTGGTGGGTGATTTGTGGTCGAAGTAGTTGTTCACTGCCATATCCATACTATGAGAGCGGGCGATATCTCTGAGACGCGTATCCGGTTTAAGCAGCCGTAAACCCCGTAAACCCCGTTCCTCGTTAATCCTGCCGAGCATATATATCTCGCCCGCCGCGTCGATCCGTATTCTTGTTCCTTTCGGTATGTTCGGCTTCCACGTGTGGTTGCGCTCCCGGCGGGTGAGAAATGTTACCGTATCCTCGATCACCCCGCCCGCTATTTTTTTCACCTGCGGTTCTATAACGGATGCGATGTGAACGATGGGCGCCCCCGTTTTCGACCGTGCTACCCTGTCTTTGATAAAATTTCCCCCCGGGAAAAAACTTAAGACGCTGAGTATGAGGGACGCCCAGACGACCCCGGCCACGATGGCGGGGAGTACGCCGGCGAGCCTGTCCACCCGCCCGAGATGGAGCCCGCCCAGTATCCTAATGAAACCGGTGCGCACAAAGCGTGTAAACGATAAGCCAAGCGCGACATAGGTGAGTCCGAATATTGCAAGAAAAGAGAGGAGGTTTGCGTAGTCTGCCGGGAAGTTTGACTTGGCGCTGATGGACGAACTTGCTCCGGGATATGATAGTACGGCAACAAAGACCGACGCTAAAAATATGAAAAGACGGGCGGACATGAGTAAAAATCCCCGTCCACACCCATGTACGCACCAGGCGATCAAAAAGACGATAAACAATGCGTCGGCAATATCAAGACCAGGCATGGCGATCCTTTCCCAGTGCCGGTCTTTTGTATATTCCCACAAATCCCTTTATTGCAAGGTCGCAATGGTGTTAGTCTGGTATAATGATGACACGACGATAGGGGAGTACCTGTGAAAGTAATCAAGTCGACCGGTTACATCGATTACGATGTTCGTCTTGGCGATCATATCGTCCATTTCTATGAGAACGATGAGCAGCGCTCGGGCCTTCTCGTCGAGTTCATCAAGGATGCGATTGGGCAAAACCATAAGTGCCTCTGCATTCTCGATAAAGATATGGCCGTAGCGCTCCAAGACCGCTTGCTGAAAATAGGAATGGATGTCGGCTATTACCTCATCGAAGGTCAGCTGCTCCTCTTGACGCATGACGAGTTTTATATGAAAGAGGGTGCTTTTGATGATGAGAAACTTGTGAAACTCATCGTCGAGGCGACCGAGGCGGCCGGCAAACAGGGCTGGGCGGGGCTGCGGATCGCCAACGAGTTCACCTGGGCGGTAGCGAACAAAAATAACGCCGACGCGTGGCTTCGTTTTGAGGCGACTATCAACAATTACCTGGGAGAGCTTCCCGTAATAATGCTCTGCCAATACAACCAGCGAATGGTCTCCGGCCAGATCGTTAATAACCTTATCAAGACCCATCCGTATGTCATCCTCGGTGAAGAGATACACGAGAACCCATTCTTCATACGCCCGGAAAAGTTTCTCAAGGGGTACCAGCCCGAAGGCAGGTTTTATACGTAACTATTAGCGTGCAGCGTACCCGGTAGATTTTCCCGGTAAATTTTTCGAGCGACACCCACTATCCTCATTATTGAAAGCACGTCTTTTCCAGAACATTCTATTGCACCAACAGGCAAAAAATGCAGGATTTTTCTATGTAATGGAGTATAATAAACAGGAGCCGGCAAAGCAGGCGATGGCTCGAGCTATGGAAAAGGAGGGATCATGGACGAAGCAGGTACTCACAGCCAAGTCGAGCGTACCGCTCTCGACGGTAATGCAGCAATGTCTAAAGTAAAACCGCCCACCGAAATCAATTCCAGCATCAAGGCAAGCCTTATAGTCGATTACGTCTTCTGGGTAATGGTAGCCGTTGTTCTCTTAAGGTTCGCGTTTAAGTTAATAGGTGCTAACGCGGAAAACGCATTCGTCACGTTGATGTATAACGTGACGGCGCCCATCGTCGATATTTTCAAAGGAATCGTCGGCGATGTCGTCTCGGGAACGATGGTCATCGAGTTCTCGTCGCTCATCAGTATCATTATCCTCTGGCTGATATATAAAGCAGTGCTGCGTCTTATCACGATTATGAAATAAGGCCGCATGGCGCCTATATATCGAAGCTCTGCCGGTCGATAAGCTCGACCGCACGCTTTCCCGCCGGCGCGCCCAATATACCCGCCATGCCGCGCGTTCCGTGCGGGATAGATATGTATGCAATAGTTGAATACAATATGGACTTGGCCGACGCGCTCGGCCGGATCCTTTAATAGCAGGAGTATGCAGGGGCTATATCCTCAATTATCATCTGACCGGTCCTACTCCATCACACATGAATCGAGTAATAAGACTTAGAAAATAGAAAATCGAGAATAGACCGAATCGAAAATACTTTGAGCTTAATAAACCCTCACCCCTCACTCATCGCCCTCAATAATTCAATCTATCCCCTATTTTCGATTCTCTGTACAGCGTCGCATTTCTTGTGATTCAAGAGCATGTACACATCAATATGTAAGCTATGAGATAAACTATGAATTTTTCTATGACTCTGTACTAGCCCCCTTGCATTTGTATGCGCTACAATTGTGATGCTGTAACGATTGGAGAACGATGAAAGCTTACCTCGATATCGAGACCTCATTTTCAAACGAGCTTACGGTAATCGGGTTTTATGTCGCCGATAACGGCACTCTTATCCAAATGGTCGGCGAGGGAATCACGCCGGACTGCCTCGTGGACCGTCTCACCGGCGTCAAGACCATCTATACCTACAATGGCAATCGGTTCGACCTTCCCGTTATCAGCCAGTGTCTCGGCGTGAACCTGCGGAGGCAGTTCGAGTCGCGCGACCTCATGTACGATTGCTGGAAGCAGAATCTTAAAGGTGGTCTCAAGGCGGTGGAACAGGCGCTTGGGATAGGGCGCCGAATATTTGGCCGCGGCGAGGACGACCCCCGGATTCTCTGGCGGCGCTATCGTCTTCACCGGAGTTTGGACGCGCTTGAGCGATTACTCGAATATAACCGCGAAGATACCCTCAACCTGGTGTTGCTCGAGCAATGTCTCGAAGAGGGACGGCGCCGGGACGACGCGCTCTATAGCGTGCCGGTCGACTCCTACGTAAGGATCATGTAGGCGAGCGTATCGGCCCACTCTAACCACTCGTCAAAAGGCTCATCCTGGGTAAAACTGCGTAAAATTTATAGATGTGATATACGGGCGTGATTTTATGACGACGACAACAAAATACATCCTCATAGGCTCTTTGGTAATCATCGCGCTGGTCGCTGCCGGGTTTGCCGCCTTCGTGCTACTCGGCGGCTCGATTGAAGATATAGGCGATTTGATGGACGGTGTGACGGAGCCCGAGCCTGTCGTGTGCCCGCTTACCGGTTTGGAGACGACCGCATCCCTGGAGCGTATCGTGCTTGCCGTTGCGATCGACAACGTGCGTCAAGCGCGCCCCCAGGCCGGCCTCGATAAAGCCGACATCGTCTATGAGATGCTCGCCGAGGGCGGGATACCGCGGTTTTTAGCGCTGTATTACTGCGCTGACGATAGTGAAGACAGGATAGGGCCGGTACGGAGCGCGAGGACATATTTTATCAGCGTCGCCAGGCAATTCGATGCGGCGCTGGCGCATGCCGGGGGTAGCCCTCAGGCGCTGAGAGAAATCGAGGCCAGCCGCATACAGAGCCTCGATCAGTTTAAATTTGGCGAGGCGTATTTTCGCGACCGCTCGCGTAGGGCGCCGCACAACTTGTACACGAGCACCGCGCAACTCCGTGAGGCCGCTGAAAAGGCGGGTCTTTCGGCGCCGGGCCGTCTTGAGGGGCTTCGCTTTGAGACGCCGCAAAGTCTGGGAACCGAGGCCCACTCAATACAAATCCCCTACCCGACGACCCGTGTCTCGTATGAATACGCCCCGGCGACCGGTGATTATGCAAGGCTTATGGATGGCGCGGCCCACCGCGACGAGGTCTCCGGCGAGCAGCTTACAGTGAAAAACGTCATCGTCCAGTTTGCGAGGCACAGCGTTATCGATGAGCGCGGGAGGCTGGGGATAGACCTTGTGGGAACGGGCGATGCTATTTTCTTCACAGGCGGTAGGCGTATTGAAGGTTCCTGGCTTCGCGACTCAGAATTCGATGCGTTTCGTTATGAAGACGCCGAGGGAAACCCGGTGACGTTCGTGCCGGGCCGGAGCTGGGTGCAAATAGTAAGAACAGGCACGAGCGTAACAGGCGGGCCGCCCGGCAACTAGCCGTCTACGGGCCGGTTCTGGATGATTGCCTTTGACGATATTCTCTATTCTCAATTCGAGGTGCCTATGCTATAATGCTTCTCAGACTGTTAGGGTCGCTGAGCTGTGGCAATCGCAGCTTTTCTTTATGTTTCAGCGCCAAACCAGCACCAGGAGGGATTCCCGAGCGGCCAAAGGGGACGGACTGTAAATCCGTTGGCGGAGCCTTCGCAGGTTCGAATCCTGCTCCCTCCACAGAAACACCGCCAAGGGCGGTGTTTCTAGAAAATTGAAAATAAAGAATAGAGAATCGATTGAAGTATTGAGGGGATAAGAGAAAGGTGAGGGCAAAGCCTTACCACAGCTTTTAAATTCGGTCTATTTCTCTTACGCAAGCAGAAGCGTGTTAATTAAAGTTATTTGCCTCCTTGGCTCAACTTGGCAGAGCACTCGACTTGTAATCGAGAGGTTACCGGTTCGATTCCGGTAGGAGGCTCCACGCAACATCAGGCCACTGTTTTAAGCAGTGGCTTTTTCTATCATTATCCGCCGAATCGATGCGCTTGCCATTCAAGCGCATCTACTATATAGTAGCGCTTGTGAACCGATGGGTAAGAAAAAAAGGATTGTCTTAACCTTTATCGAATTCTACGTTGGAACAACAAACTCACTCATTAAGGATACTGTAACGTCATGGCACAAATCGAAGCACATTTAAAGCAATTAGTGAGGCATGTTTGTTTCTACTACTTTGCGTTGCCGGACCCGACGACCAGCCGCTGGTCAATGGTCGGGTACGGGAAGAAAATCCGGAAGCTGCGAATCAAGCACAGAGCACGGTACCGATTGCGTTACCGCTCACACAAGAAAGCAGCCTAAAGCCGTAGAGACAACATTATATGGGTCACTTCTATCTTTCGCGTATGCCGCATGCGAAAGCTAGCGAATATCCATCAAGCCAAGCCGGCCCGCATAGTCGTGGGGGTCCTGGTCGAATATTCGTTTCTCTTCTTCACTGTGGAAATAATAGGTCGTGCCCTCGTGCTCACTCTTGTATTCCGTCTCTAGTTCACGAACGGGCATCTTGCAGACCGGGCATATCGCCAATCGTATGACCTCCCCAACCCAGGCGCGCTCGTTCGGGAATCGGCCGGGATCGTCCTCAACACACCTTGCATATACCCACAGCCACGAAATTCAATCACAAGTATATTCCCTGCCACAGCCGATGTTTATTGCGTGGTGGCCCGGGTTTGCATGGAGGATAATTTTAAGATAGATAGGAGATTAAATTATGGTATCATTATCTAGGCAAAGCATGTTTTGCCAGCAATCTTATTCTGTAAAAACGAATCAAGGAGTTGATAGGTAGATGCCCCTTAGAAAGTCGCAGCGAGGCGGATTCATCAGGATGAGCATGTTTATTGTTCTGCTTATCGCGGTGAGTCTCACTATCACACCACTGGTATTCGCCGCTGAAAAAAGCGAGACGACCGAGAAAACCGAGAAGAAAAAGGCCGTAAAGAAGAAGGTTGAGGATACATGGAGTGTCTACCAGCACGATATGCGCCACTCGGGGCAGAGCAGTTTTAAAGCACCTATGAAACCAACGGTTCTCTGGGTCGTCCCTTTTGGGGAGACCGGGAAACCGAGCACACCGATGGCGGTGACCAAGGACGGCATCGCCTTTGTCGGGGTCTTGGCTGCGCCAAAAGAAGATACGGAGACTACCGAGAGCGCCGAGGGGAATCAAGATAGCTCGCCGAGCAGTTCGGGCGTGTTCGCTTTTGGCGAGGGGAAAAAAGTCATCTGGGTCTCGAGTGAAAAAGGAGCTGTGACCGGTCCGCTCGCGATCGGCAAAGATGGTACGGTGTTTGCGGTCATAGGTACGAGTTTGGTCGCAATCGACCCCAAGAACGGAGAGACAAACTGGAAGATAGCCCTTAATGGCGAATCGCCGGGCGGTGTTATGCTGGATGGCGCTGGAAATATCTACGTTGGAACACTGGGAGGCCAGACATTATACGCGGTCACAAAAGACGGTGATTTGAAATGGGCCCTTAAGGTCGACGGCCAGATAGATAGTTCTCCGGCAATCGGCAGTGACGGCACCGTTTATTTTACGGCGAAGGACCTGTCGCTGTATGCGGCAGAACCTAATGGGACGTTGAAGTGGAAATATACTGTGAACGTCAGCGAGACGACCAGTATATCATCCCCGGTTCTCGCAAAGGACAATACGGCCTACTTTACGGCGACCCGCTACGAGGGGACGCCTGGTTTAGAGTTTTTGTATGCGATCAATCCGAATGGGAATCTTAAATGGCGGTTTGAGACCATGGGTAAGAAATCGACGATGCCGGCCCTGTCAAAAGACGGCACGGTCGTCTTTGGCACGACTATTTTGAATTATACCGAAGATAGGTCGTTGACTATCGGGGAGGCTTACGCACAGGGGGTAAATCCCGATGGAACCGAAAAATGGTTGTTCAAGGTACGCGATGACGATTTCTTGGGGGCGCCGGTAATCGACGCAGAGGGAAATATCTATTTAAGTACACCCGACTGGTATATGCTCTGTCTCGCAAAGAGCGGGACTATGAGGTGGCGCGCGAAAATCGGCGGACTAACCTCCATCGGGCCGGAAGGCTCCATTTATGTAGCGGCAAAATCGTCGGTAGCCGCAGTCGGTGACAAGGATGTCATAAGAGCCAAGCAGAAAGATAAAGACGAGGATGGTCAGAAACAAGGTGGTTTTGGTGCCGGAGGACCCGGCTCTTTCCTGATTTATATAATCCCCGTGGCTATTGTGATAGGTATCGTGTATCTCTTAAAATCGAGGATTGGCACAAGAGAAGAGGATGAGCCTGAAAAAACTGAACCCGACGGAGGCTAGCCGGGATACGGAGTAGGCATTTACCTCTTATGGGCACCTTTACGAAGATATTCAAGGGCGCTAATCTAAGAGCCGACACTATAGTGGCTATCGCTGCTATTGTCGTGCTGGGCTTACTATCGAATTATCTTACCGCCAGCCGGGTAGCGACCGATGCCCCGAACGTCCCGGAGCGGCAGGTGTTTGCCGACCGGCAAGGCCGCCCGCAACCCGCCCCGCATTCTCGGGGCGCTTCACCTTCGGCTCAAAGCGAGGCATCACCGGTGTTCACGGCAGGCCTCATGCTCGAGACCCCAGATCGCCGCAGGATAATCCCCGGTAAAGCTATTCTTGAGAAAATAGAGGTTGTCATGGCCGATCAAGTGCCCGATAACGAGGGTCTCGGCTCTTACGGAAACAGCTCGGGCGGCATCGGCAACCTGATCCTCAAGAACGGCGGCAAAGCGTACAAGATGACGTTTACCTATATAAACGAGGGCAAATATTCTGTCAAATATGAATCCCGCTGGTTGCTTCATGGAGATGAGCTCGAAAGCATTATCAACTCCTACGGCGACCGCCGGTTTGCTTATGCGTATGGTCAGGTTCCTGTGTGGACAAAGATCAGCAACGATCCTGTTTTTTACGAATCAAATATTTTAAAGTCCGGGCAACGGGTAACCGAGACCGTCTGGTTTTTCCCCTGTCCGCCGGTCAAGCGGTGTCTGATAAGTGATTTTGAGATGCGAGAGCCGATTGAAATCGTGCTGCCATAATTTGCTTTGCGCCGGGCAACCCTCCCAAATTCCCAACCGCCGTTCCCCCGCCTTATGCGGTTCTTCTCACGTTAAGGCTTAAACTTGCCTGCTTGAAATACCCAGCACATGATATCTGCGCGAAGCCCTGCGAATACCTCTTGCAGGGCCTTGTCTTAGCCGTTGGCGGGCGTTGAAACTACTCTTCAAAACAAAGCCCGTAGATAACCCCTGCCATTGTCGAGAGTTTCAATTGCGCGGTTACAAGTATGGCTAGCAACGATAATTAAGCCCTTTTAACTGCGTAAACAGATATCGCCCAAAAACCATAATCGCAAATCCGTTACTTCTACCGTCCTGCGGGTAGCTTAGCTGCATAAGACGGGCATTACGTGCCAAAACACTAAATAATTCCTGGTAGCGGCCGATATAGTAAAGGACGATCCTTTGAAAGCTGAATAAGCTGACTACTGAAGACGGATTTGGTGCGACATGTTGAAGCGATTGCTTATCATG
>Ga0351947_1035_pt1 | contig 15761 bp, 15 predicted proteins | sample BONcelT113001G13_FD_205815 | JGI IMG/M metagenome (GOLD analysis project Ga0351947, IMG submission 205815) | Enriched cells from coal bed in the Powder River Basin, Montana, United States - BONCAT cells T11 rep3 HSBNCT.T11.300.1.G13 ...
CCTTTCCAAAGATCTCTTCCCATTCCAATTCTGTCATGGTAGTCTTCCCCGACATCCAGGCCCAAACCTTTTTACTGAGCTCAGGCTTCAACCCTTTTTGTGCTGTACACCCCTGTGGGATAAAAGCAAGCAGAGCAAATGCCACTGCGAACAGTTTAAGCATTAATTTCAGTTTTTTCATAGATCTATTTATTAACGAGTGTTATTGCCTTACTGAAGCAACCCGGTTAACTCCCTTATCTCCTGTTTTGCCTTCTTCCACCTTGGTATGTCAATCTTGGGTCCTATAACCTCAACAACCTTTGCCGCCACTAAAGAACCAACCTCGCCACAATCTTTTAGTGAGAGTCCGTTGGCGTGGGCAAACAGAAATCCTGCTGCATAGATATCTCCCGCCCCTGTTGCGTCTATTGTATCTGCAGGCCAGGCTTCGATATAGTGATATTCATCACCTTTTTTAACCATAGAGCCATCTTTGCCTATCTTGACTATTGCTGTGTCACACATCTTTGCAATTTCATCTAATGCTTCACGTGGAGTTTTACCTGTAAAGACCTGGGCTTCGGTTTCGTTGGCGAAAACAATATCAACATAGTTTTCACTGATATCATGTAAAAAGGCGTAGTTGCTCTCAACCACATTATAACTGGCCATATCAATTGAAATTATCATTCCCGCCTCTTTGGCCAGCTCTACAGCTCTACGCACAAGGTCTTGATTTTGTACCAGATAACCCTCGATGTGAAAATAGTCGTGCCCTGCAAATTGCTCAGGTTTGAGATCTTCCGGAATCAGTTCGATTGCAGCTCCAAGATATACGGCAAAAGTTCTCTCGGCATTTGGGGCTGTAATGAATACCATAGCTCTGCCCGATGCAGCTTTGCCTGTAAAGAGGGTTGATTTTATGCCGTTCCTTGCCTGATCTGATTTAAACAATGAGCCCAGCTCATCGTTTCCCACTTTGCCAATAAAGGTCGAAGGCATCCCAAGAACGGCCGTTGCGGTAATTGTGTTGGCTGCTGAACCTCCGGCCACATACTGCACCCCCATTGGTTTTAGTGTTTGCCAAATCTTTTCACCGGTCTCTCTGTCAACATGCTGCATACTACCCTCCGGCAGGTGAAACTGCTCAAGAAGTGAATCATCTTCCAAAACTGCCAGTATGTCTGTTAGGGCATTGCCTATTCCCAAAATTGATTTCACGTCTTTAATTTTTATGATTTAAATATAGCTTAAAATATTCAGTTTATCTTTTGCAATAAATAATAGCTGCCTTTGCAAGAATCTCCATTGGGTTTATCAATTCTACCGGGATATCTTTTCTGAAAAGTACAAGCGGTATCTCGGTACATCCTGCAATAATAACCTCAGCACCTCTCTCTGTTAATCTATGAGATATCTCTTTAAGCAGCCTTTTTGGCTCCTTTTTATAACCGGCCTTAACTCCCCTTTTCCCGTAAACGGCCTCCATAACCAACTCCTGCTGCTCATTTTCAGTAGGCAAAACAACCTCCAGACCCAGATTTTCAAGACTCCTCTGGTACAATTTTGTCCGGATAGTACCTGTTGTCGCCAGTACCCCAATCTTTTTTACGGGCATCTCCTTAATAGATTTTGACGTCAGTTCAATCATATTAAGGATTGGTAGTGAAGAGTATTTACTAATCTCTTCTATATAATAATGAGCTGTATTACAAGGGATAATAACAACATCTGCTTTGGCTTTTTCCAGAAGTTTCATCCCTTTTATCAGGTATAAAAGTGGCGATTCTCCATTCTCTACAATATTAAGAGTTCTATCGGGAATCTGGGGGTAGTTGTAAATGACTACAGGTATATGATCCTGGTCTTTTTTAACCTTTGTATTCTTGATAATGAGGTTAAAAAGGTAAGAGGTGGCCTCAGGTCCCATACCTCCGAGAATTCCCAGAGTTTTTAAACTTTTCATTTAATATGCAGATTTTAAGCGAAAAAAAGGTTCTGCGTGCAAAGTTCATATTTTTTTGTAGGTTTGCAAAAATTTTCAAATTGATGACAATCTGTTACACCCTGCCCCAATTTTATAGTGCTATTTCTTTTTTTTCAGATAGTTACGAGGTGGGGTTTGTACCAACAATGGGAGCTTTGCATCAGGGACATATCTCTCTTGTAAACAGAGCAGCAGCAGATTGCAAAATTGTTGTAGTTAGCATTTTTGTTAACCCTACCCAGTTTAATAATCCTGTCGATCTTGAAAAATACCCACGTACAATAGAGAAGGATTGTGAAATGCTCGAAAAAGCAGGAGCCACAATAGTTCTTATACCTGCCATTGAGGAGATCTATCCACAAAAAGATAACAGAGTATTTGATTTAGGTGGATTGGACAGCAATGGGGAGGGACCACGCAGACCTGGTCATTTTAATGGTGTTGCACAGGTTGTAACCCGTCTTTTTGATATCGTTAAACCTACATTTGCCTACTTTGGAGAGAAAGACTTTCAGCAGCTTGCAATAATTCGGTATTTCAGCCTAAAACTGAATTATCCGGTTAAAATAGTCTCCTGTCCAACAATCAGAGAGAGTGATGGTTTGGCTATGAGTTCAAGAAATTTACTCCTGACATCCGAACACAGGAGAGTGGCACCCACCATATACAAAACGCTTAAAAGAGCAGCGGAACTTGCAACGGCACAAAATTTGCCGCAAATTTGCCCTGCACCTCAAGAATTGACAAAATGGGTAATTTCTGAGATTGACTCAGAGCCTCTGCTTAAAACCGAATATGCCGAAATTGTTGACGCAATTACCCTAAGTCCGGTAAAGAGCTGGGAGGAGGCTGATGAAATTCAGCTATGTACGGCAGTATTCGCCGGTGCGGTAAGATTAATTGATAATATAAAACTTAAGTGAGATGTTGTTGGAGCTGATGAAGTCAAAAATACACAGAGCTCGTGTAACTGAAGCTAATCTTAATTACATTGGTAGTGTAACCATAGACGAAGATCTTATTGAAGCGGCAGGGCTCTATATAAATGAAAAGGTCTCCATCGTAAATATTGACAATGGTGAGCGGATAGAGACATATGTGATTAAAGGGGACCGGGGTAGTGGTAAAATAGGAATTAACGGAGCTGCAGCACACAAATTTTCTGTAGGACATCTGATAATTATTATGGCCTATGCTCATATGACTCCCGAAGAGGCCCTTGTCTTTAAACCAAAAGTAATATTCCCCGACTCCGAAACAAATAAGCTGGTATAATCAATCTGAGTAATGAAGCAGCGCCTCATTTCAGCCATAAAATACATTCTGCTGTTTGCGGCAGCAATAATTTTGCTCTGGTTCTCGTTCAGAGAGGTAAAATGGAGCGACTTTACTGAGGGGTTAAAGAGTGCAAATTACACCTTGATTTCAGTCTCAATGGTTGTGAGCATTGCAGCATTCTGGCTTAGATCTCTAAGATGGAGAATGATAATGTTGCCATTGCATTCCGGAATCAGACGAGTTGATGCCTGGGACGGAATCAACATCGGCTACATTACAAACTTTGCAGTACCTCGTGCCGGAGAGTTTGCCAGGTGTGGTGTAATAACCAGAAAAACAGGCCTCTCATTTGAAAAGGTTGCCGGAACCGTTGTGCTTGAGCGGAGTGTTGACCTCCTATCACTTGCAGTGCTCTCAACAGCAATTTTTGTTTTACAGTGGAGCAGATTTGGCAACTTTATTGACAAACAGATTCTTTCTGCTTTCGGTGAGAAATTTTCTGCCGGATTTGGTATTGTGGCAATTACAATTTTAGCTGCCTTTGCCATATTTTTTTACGTTGTCTATGCATTTAGAAAAAAGCACCCCGTTTTCAGAAAGATAGCCGATATTGTTAAGGGTGTTCTGGCAGGCATTGTATCAGGTTTTCGAATGAAACAGAAATGGCTTTTTATCATTTATACCATTCTTATATGGATTTGCTACTGGCTAATGAGCTACACCACAATACTTGCCTTCCCTTCAGTAGCGGGGCTAGGCATATCTGACGCACTTTTTCTGATGGTGATAGGTGGATTCGGCTGGGCAATACCTGTGCAGGGGGGCATAGGTGCATATCACTTTATAATTTCACTGGCGCTTGCAACCATTTATGGCATAGATCAGACGACAGGCGTTGTGTTTGCAACTATATCACACGGTTCTCAGGCACTTACAATGATAGCTTGCGGAACAGTTTCTCTTATCGGGTTCTCACTCTTTAAGGGAAAAAGTCCGTCTCTTTAGTAATAATTTTATACATTTGCCATTACATAAACGGATATGTTGGCAATCAAAGAAAAATTCGCATTGCTTTTACACAACACCGGAGCTATATTTGCTCTGGTGCTATTTCTTACTCTCAACCCATTCCCCACTCATCTCAAATCACAAAATGCCGAAGCAGAACAGGAGGTTTATCTTATTATCTCCTCCTTTAATCCGGACACCAAAAGGTCAATGGATTTTATCAATGAGTTTGAGTTATCACTTGGTACAGATTACAAAGAAAACGCTATTGTGCTTATTGAGGATCTGGGAGCTAAAAATTTTAATGAAGAGGCACATCTCTGGAAAGTAAGGGTCGCCTCTTTACTTAAAAAATACGAGCATAAAAAATTACGCGCAATCATCGCAATAGGACAGGAGGCATGGGCGGCTCTGCTGGCACAGGATGCTCTTCCATCCGATGTGCCAATATTTGGTGAGTACATCAGTGGTAACGGAATTGAGCTTCCCATTACTTCTGTAGATGAAACATGGCAGCCGGAGTGGGTAAATATGTCACGAAAGGCCCGGACAAAAGCAACTGCCGGTGGAATATTAAATCACTATGTCCCCAGAAGGAACATTGATCTTATCCTAAGTTTCTTTCCTGAAACAAAAAATATTGTATTTCTGTCTGACAATACGTACGGAGGGTTATCTATGAAGACTCTCTTCAAAAGAGACATGAACGAAGTTCCAAATGTGAATTATTTGTTCCTGGACAGCAGGGAGTTGCATTTCAATGAAATTCTCCAGTCGATTAAGGTGCTGCCGCAAAACACAGCTATGCTCATAGGAACCTGGAGAGTAAATAAAGATGGGCAATACTTCCTGGGCAATTCTCTTGAAGAGCTTATTTCGGCAAATCCTAACCTTCCGGTGTTCACAATGTCAGGAACGGGACTAGGAGCCGGAGCAATCGGAGGATATATCCCAAAATATGGATTGCATGCAAAAAAGATAGTGAGGCTTATTGAAGCATATGCTAAAGGAGAGAGAGATTCAGTCAGATTCAACACTTCCGGCGGTTCATATCAGTTTGATCAACGCCTTTTGGAAAAATTGAAGATTAATAAACAGATGTTACCCCCGGAAAGCATCTTAATTAATGTTAAAGACCCAAGACTTGCCCGATACAAAAACTATCTGATTGTGGTCTCCTCTGTAACTGTTCTTTTAGCCATTTTTATGGTTACTCTCCTTATTCTTTATTCCAAAAATAAGCGTCTTCAAAAGTATTTGGAAGAGAATAGGCAAAAACTTATAGAGGCAAAGGAGAGAGCAGAAGAGAGCGACCATCTGAAATCTGCATTTCTTGCAAACATGAGTCATGAGATCAGAACACCGCTAAATTCAATTGTAGGGTTTTCAAACCTTTTGATATCTGATGATTACACATCAGAACAGAGAGTAGAGATGAACAAAGTAATTGCTCAGAACTCCGAACTACTTTTAACCCTCATAACTGACATCCTTGATATTTCAGGGCTTGAGACAGGAAAACTCAATTTTGTGTTCCGCTCTGTTGAGGTAAACTCATTGTGCGAACAAGTTATTGCCACAACTAGTCATCTGAAAAAGGCATCTATTGATTACAGATTTGAGCCCACTCTTGAATCCTGCGAAATTAATACCGATGTGCACCGTTTATCCCAGGTTTTATTAAACTTACTCACAAATGCCAACAAATTTACACAGCAGGGGGAGATAGTTTTAAAATACGAACTAAAGGGTAGTCACCTTCTCTTTTCGGTAAGCGACACCGGCAAAGGGATCCCTAAAGAGCAGCACAATAAGCTGTTTGAGAGATTCGGAAAGCTTAACACATTCTCACAAGGTGCCGGATTAGGGCTTGCAATCTCAAAACAGATTATTTCAAACCTTGGGGGCAAAATCTGGATTGACCCTGAATACAGTGATGGAGCAAGATTTTGCTTTACTCACCCCATTTTACCGAAATCAAACAAAACAGCATAATCCTTTGAACTGTTCAAGTTATTGTATTAAGAGCTTTAATAATTTATTCCAATGTCATTTTTAAGAGTCCTGGTGTGTATTCTATTTCCTCCCCTGGCAGTAATCGATTACGGTTGCGGGTCGGTTTTAATTGTCTTTCTTCTGACACTTGCCGGTTGGGTTCCCGGAGTTATTGCCGCACTCATAATTGTTAACCGAAGAAGATATTAAACATTTATGTACAGGAATAATTCAGCCGAGAAAGAGATAAATCGTTGGGGCTATCTGAAATCTACCCTCACAATATTTATACTCTTTTGCATTACACTATCTTCCTACTCCTGTAAATCTGCCAAAATTACCAATGAACAACAGTATTATGCAGTTAAAAAGGTTGTCGACGGAGATACATTCTGGATTGATGACGGCTCTGCTAAAGGGACAAAGGTTCGCCTGATTGGTGTAGATGCCCCGGAATCAAGGCGCACCGCCAGAAAAGAGATAGGATTTTACGGAAAAGAGGCAAAACAATTTCTTGAGTCATTTTTGCAAAACAAGAGAGTGAGACTCGAATACGATGTGAACATGTATGATCAGTACATGAGAGTCCTTGCCTATGCCTATCTTGAGGATGGCACATTTCTTAATGCATATCTGGTAGAAAACGGATACGCAATGGTATTAACAGTTCCGCCCAACGTTAAACACTCCGAACTGTTTCTTAAGTTGCAGCAAAATGCCAGGACAAGAAACAAAGGTTTGTGGGGAAAATAGAGTCTCTAATTTAACTTCTCCTCCAGCCTGCCATCTTTAAGGGTTCTTACCAGATATTTCCCATCATAAAATATTAGATAGTCTCCTGCCTCGTAAACTTCACCGGGCAATCGTGAAACAACCTCAACAACCTTACCGTCAAAACTCATCCTGTACAATGTATTATCTTGAGGTATTGCTGATCGGAAGTATAGCCATCTGTCAATAAATGCAATGTTACCGTCATATTCGGGTAGAGGTGTGGGCATTTTTTTTGGATTACGGTTGTTATTTGAAACTAGTATAAGAGCTGTTATATACTGCTTTGAATTGTTGTCATAATAACCACCCATCTGCCTGTAAAAGACCCATCTCCAGCTGTCGGAGACAATAAATTCAGTAATAACTCTGTTGTCACTAAGCAAGTGGTCCTTTTTCCCGGACGCCCTCCCGTAAATGTGCATGCCCCCATGTTGAGTATTTGCGGAGAGATTCTCCCACCATTTTGTGTAGAAGATATAGTCTGTAGTTATATATGCTCCGGTTATATAATCATTTTCAACAAATACCAACTCCTTGGGTTTTGTAATATTATTTGTGTTAATCTGATAAAATTTACCATCAAGCAGAAAATAGGCTATACCACTGTTGTGAACCCTCAAATAAGAGGCATCCAGATCATAAAACAGCCTATCTCTTCCGGTTATACTAATCCTGTAAAGACCGGTCTTGCCCGAATCATAATTTCTATTGAGATAATAGATATGCTGGCCAATAACATTAATCTGATCAGGAATATCATGCGATATCCTCCTTTTAAGGGTACCATCAATATTAATTCTGTAGAGTTTAAAAGAATCGCGCGGGTTTGCATAGTAAACAATCCCGTCCTGATAAGCTACCCTTCCCCCTTGTTTTAAAGAGGAATTTGTATTACCCCAGACATTAACTTTCTCTTTGCCTGAGCCCTGAGATGAGGCAGTTGTGCATAATCCCAGAATGAGAATTGCAATTATTAACCTTTTCATGCCCTTGATATTTAGTTGTTTAGGAGTCGTCAACAAGAAGTACATACCAAATTTAATGAATAATTATCAATAAAGTGCCCGAAAAAGAGATTTTTAGAATTTTTTTTTGGTAAATTTGGTTTATTCTAACTTCAAAACTATCACCACAATGTTAAATTTCAGGATTATTATCTGCATGCTACTGCTGTTGGGATATGGGGGGTATTCTTATGGACAGCAAAGCGTTGATTCTAACAAAAAGGGCTGGAAGCTCATCTGGCAAGATGAGTTCAACGGCAAAAAACTTGATGAATCGAAATGGAATGTTCTAATCAGAGAGACAAGTAAACATGACGAACTCCAGTACTATGTACCCGACGAGGTTTATCTAGAAGGGGGAAACTTAAGAATCAGAAGCAGAGAAAGAGACTATGGCAACAAGAAGTTTACAAGTGGAAGGCTGGATACCAAAGATAAGCTGGCTATCACATACGGTCGTTTTGAGATTAGGGGCAAGCTGCCTGTAGGAAAAGGGCTTTGGCCTGCATACTGGCTCTATCCGCAGAACAGGGACTGGATGATGGAGTACATAATGAAGCAGGCTGTAGAGGCAGGCAGAGAGAGGTCTATCCCGGAACTTCGCCCATGGTATACCGAAGTTGACATTATGGAATTCCTGGGACACGAACCCAATATAGTCTACGCAACATTTCACTATACCTCATTCAAGGGAGAGAGCAGGTCATCATCTTCTACCTACAGGGGAACACTAAACTACGGTGATGATTTTCATATTTATGTTCTTGAATGGGAACCGGACGAAATCAGATGGTACCTGGATGGAGAGCTTATCCATACAGCAAAGGAGGGAGTACCCCATACAGACCATTTCTTAATTATTAATACTGCGATAGGTGGAACCTGGCCCGGCAATCCCGATTCGACGACGGTATTCCCACAGTTCCACGATGTTGACTATGTGAGAGTTTATAAGCGAGAATGAGAGACCCCAAATCAGGAAAAACTTCAACTTAAAACTATAGACTATGGAAACCTTCTTCAATTTAGTTAAATAATTTATCCTGAGCCCAAAGGAGGCCTGGGAGAGAGAAAAAGAGAAAGAGATTGAAAGCTCTGCATTTATTGTCAGCTACATTGTCCCCCTCGCATTGATTCCCGCTGTTTGTTCATTTATTGGTTACGGATTCATAGGTATAAATGTGGGGTTCTTCGGAAGAGCCGCCAGCATAGGTCTGGGAATTAACTATGCCCTAACATCTTTCATAGGTACAATTGTGGGAGTATATTTAAGCGCATGGGTTATTCAAATGCTTTCAACAAAATTTGTAACAACAATAACCATGAACAAAGCGGTTGCACTTGTTGGTTACGCATATACACCAATGCTTGTTGCAGGCATCTTTAACATAATCCCCGCTCTATCTATCCTTTCACTTGCCGGTTCTCTGTACAGCCTATATGTTTTGTACATAGGGTTAGTACCAATGACCGGGGTAAGTGAAGAGAAAAAGACTAGCTTCTTTATTACTACTCTTGTTGTAATTATTGGAGTTTATATTGTACTGGCAATAGTTCTGGCTGCAATATTTACCTCATTCGGGCTTGCGATGAATGTTTTCAGGTAGAATCTATCAATCTTTTTATTTGATGCATCCTTGTCAATAATTGCTTAAATTTTAAAACGAATTTTGTCCATACAGTATAATTATTTAATTTTTCTTCAATAATGCTTACATAATGAAACCTTCTGAAAGTCTTTACAGGTAAAGCTCTTGATGATTTTTTCATTTTTTGTGTTGCATATTTCAAAAAAACTCTAACTTCGCAGCCGATATGAATACACGAATTAATTTTTTGCTCTCACTGCTGCTACTCGGACTATTTAACCGGAGAGAGGGCATCTTGTATAAAAAGGCGTGAATTTTGAATTTTTAAATATACAGGCTGCCCTCAGAAGGGGCGGCCTTTTTTTATGCAACCAAATACTATGGAAAAGTTACATATTTTCGATACCACTCTCAGGGACGGTGAACAGGTTCCGGGGTGTCAGCTGAACACAATAGAGAAGATTGAGATTGCAAGGGCTCTTGAGGCAATGCGGGTTGACATCATTGAGTGTGGCTTTCCAATATCGAGTCCCGGAGACTTCAACTCAATAGTTGAGATATCAAAAATAATCAAGGATTCAACAATTTGTGCGTTAACCCGAGCTGTTGACAAAGACATAGATGTAGCCGCAGATGCCCTTCATTATGCCAAAAGAAAGAGAATTCATACCGGAATAGGCACATCTGACATGCACATCCTCCACAAATTCAAGTCAGACAGGGAGGACATTATAAAAAGGGCAGTTCATTGTGTTAAGTACGCGAAGAAATATGTTCAGGATGTAGAGTTTTATGCTGAAGATGCCGGCAGGACAGAGAATGAATATCTGGCCAGGGTAATTGAGGCGGTAATAAACGCAGGAGCTACCGTAGTTAATATTCCCGACACTACAGGTTACTGCACCCCTTATGAGTACGGTGAAAAGATTAAATATCTTGTCGAAAATGTTCCGAACATACACAAAGCAATAATATCTACCCATTGCCATAACGATCTTGGAATGGCAACCGCAAACTCTCTTGCAGGTATTATAAACGGAGCAAGGCAGGTAGAGGTTACCATAAACGGAATTGGGGAGAGGGCAGGTAATACCGCACTCGAAGAGGTAGTAATGGCTATTAAAAGCCGTAAAGACATCCCGGTTTACACAGATATCGAAACTAAATCTATTTATAAAAATTCCCGCCTTGTCTCAACACTAATGAGAATGCCTGTGCAGCCCAATAAGGCAATTGTCGGGAGAAACGCCTTTGCTCACTCGTCCGGAATACATCAGGATGGCGTTCTCAAGAACAGGGAGAGTTATGAAATAATTGACCCGTCAGATGTTGGAGTCAATGAATCTACAATAGCCCTAACGGCAAGAAGCGGTCGTGCAGCACTTAATCATCACTACAAAAGACTGGGAGTTGAATTATCCAATCAGGAACTTGATGAAGCATATGATAAGTTCCTCAAGCTTGCAGATTGTAAAAAGGATATTAATGACGACGACCTTAACATAATTGTTGGAGTTACCCGTACAAAACAGAATCAGAGAATAAGAATCAAATTCCTGCAGGTTGTCTGCGGAAAATCTTCGGTTCCTATGGCTACTGTAAAACTGGTTATAGATGGGGAGGTTTGTACGGCTACCAGCTCGGGAAATGGACCGATAGATGCCTGTTTTAGCGCAATAAAATCGCTAATACACAGAAAAATTACCCTGGAAGAGTTTCTTGTTCAGGCTATAACAAAAGGTAGCGACGATGTAGGCAAGGTTCATGTTCAGATAGAGAACAGAGGCAACATCTACTATGGATTCTCCGCCAACACCGACATCGTAACAGCGTCTGCAGAGGCTCTTGTAAATGCAGTTTCCAAAATTTTGTAACATACCAAGACGAGATTTATGACTCCGAAAACATTATTTGATAAGATATGGGAGAGCCACATTGTAAAAGAGATCGATGGAGGCCCTTCAATCTTGTACATCGATAGGCACTTCATTCATGAGGTTACCAGTCCACAAGCCTTTGGGGGGCTTAAGAGAAGAGGGCTCAAGGTGTTTCGTCCCGGAAAAACTTTTGCCACCTGTGACCACAATGTACCGACGATAAATCAGCATGAACCCATTAAAGACCCGCTCTCGGCAATTCCTGTTGAGGAGTTGCGAAAGAACACTGCCGAAAATGGAATCAGATATTTTCCTCTTGGAGACCCTTCAAACGGTGTTGTTCACATAATAGGCCCTGAACTTGGCTTAACACAATGCGGAATGACAGTTGTCTGCGGTGACAGCCACACCTCTACACACGGAGCACTTGGAAACATTGCATTCGGAATAGGCACAAGCGAGGTGGAGATGGTTCTTGCAACACAGACATTACTGCAGACAAAGCCAAAGCAGATGCTCATAAGAGTAGATGGACCAATCAAAAAAGGGGTATGTGCAAAGGATGTTATTCTTTACATAATTTCTAAACTGGGAACTTCGGGAGGAACCGGCCATTTTTTGGAGTTTGCGGGCACCACAATTGAGCAGCTCTCCATGGAGGAGAGGATGACTATCTGCAATATGAGTATAGAGATGGGGGCAAGAGGAGGGCTAATAGCACCTGACAACACAACATTTGAATACCTTAAGGGCAGAGAGTACTCTCCGGGCAGGAAAAATATTAAGAAAGGAAAAATTGTAGAGCAAAGTGAAAAAGGAGAGCAAGGTGAAGTAGGAGACGAATGGAATAAAGCCGTTGAGAGCTGGTGCAAGCTTAAGAGTGACCCTGGTTGTAATTACGATTCAATTCACCTCTTTTCGGCAGAGGAGATAGAACCAATGATTACATACGGTACAAATCCATCAATGGCAGTTCCGGTAAACTCTTCAATTCCTGAAGCTCACCCCGAAGAGACCGGTCTCTACAGGGCACTAGACTACATGGGATTCGAACCCGGAGAGAAGATTGCGGGGCATAAAGTTGATTATGTGTTTCTGGGGAGTTGCACAAACGGAAGAGTTGAAGACTTCAGAGCCTTTGTCTCTCTTGTAAAGGGAAGACAAAAGGCTCCGGAGGTAACGGCCTGGCTTGTCCCGGGGTCAAAAAGAGTAGAGAAACAGATTGAAGAGGAGGGGCTTGGAGAGATCCTCCGTAAAGCAGGATTTGAGGTGAGACAACCAGGATGCTCTGCCTGCCTTGGAATGAATGACGATAAGGTACCTGCAGGAAAATACGCAGTATCCACATCAAACAGAAATTTTGAGGGAAGGCAAGGCCCCGGAGCAAGAACACTTCTTGCAGGCCCTCTGGTTGCCGCAGCTGCTGCTGTTACCGGGGTCATTACAGACCCCCGGGAACTTATCTGATTAAACTTGAGAAGATTACATAACAGGCAGTTATAATGAATGAGAATAAGTGAATTCAGTTGAGAATTAATGAGAATAGGTGTATAAACAATAATATGAGTTACAGAAAATTTACAATAGAAGAGTCATGGGCAGTAACTCTGCCAGAGGAGGATCTTGATACAGACCAGATTATTCCCGCTCGATTTCTTAAAACTACCACCAGAGAGGGTTTTGGAGAGAATCTGTTTTATGACAGACGGTTTGACTCACGCGGAGAGGTGATAAAAGAGTTTGTATTAAACAGAGCAAAAGGGAGTGAAACTATTTTGGTTGCCGGCAGAAATTTCGGTTGCGGATCGAGCCGGGAGCATGCCGCTTGGGCATTGGCAGACTGGGGTTTTCGCGTAGTAGTTTCAAGCTTTTTCGCAGACATTTTCAGATCAAACGCACTCAACAATGGTCTGATACCGGTACAGGTTAGCAACGGATTTCTTGAGAAAATATTTGAATACTCAAACAATAATAAAGGTATAATACTAAAAATCAATCTTATGGACAAAGCAATTTCAATTCCGGCAACAGGAGAGAGCGAAAATTTCGAAATTAACAGTTACAAGCAAAATTGCCTGATAAACGGTTATGACGATATTGACTACCTAGCCTCCAATTTAAAAGAGATTGAAGAGTATGAAGTATTCAAACTCTCCTCCCTTTAGAAATTTAACAAAGAAAAGCTCAACATGGAAAAAGTAATAGCAGTCCTGCCTGGAGACGGGATCGGGCCTGAGATAACAGATCAGGCAGTAAAGGCCCTCAAGGCAATTGAAAAAAAGTTTGGCCACAGATTTACATTTGTTTATGGCATTATCGGAGCATCTGCAATAGACCTCTGCGGTGACCCCTACCCTCCTGAAACTCACAATCTCTGCCTCAACAGTGATGCTATTTTGTTTGGTGCAATCGGAGACCCCAAATATGACAACAACCCGGCAGCAAAGGTCCGCCCCGAGCAAGGGCTTCTCAAAATGAGAAAAGAGCTGGGTCTCTATGCAAACATAAGGCCTGTGGAGTTATTTGAATCTCTTATTGAGAGGTCACCTCTAAAAGAGGAGAGGATAAAAGGTGTCGACATGATTGTTGTGAGGGAGTTGACCGGAGGAATTTACTTTGGAGAGCCAAGGGGCAGAAGTGAAAATGGAGAAAAAGCATTTGACACCTGCCTGTACACAACTCCTGAAATTGAGAGAATTGCAGAGGTTGCGTTCAAGCTTGCCATAAACAGAAGAGGGCATGTAACCCTTGTTGACAAAGCAAATGTCCTTGAAACCTCAAGACTATGGAGAGAGGTGGTTACACGCATACATAAACAACACTACCCCAGAGTAATCCTCGATTACCTTTTTGTTGATAATGCTGCAATGCAGTTGGTTACTAACCCCTCAAAATTTGATATTATCCTTACTGAAAATATGTTCGGCGACATATTAAGCGACGAAGCTAGTGTGCTGACAGGCTCCATAGGGCTACTACCTTCGGCATCATACGGACTCAAGACTCCCCTCTTCGAACCAATTCACGGATCATATCCCGAAGCGGCGGGAAAGAATATTGCAAACCCCCTGGCAACTATTCTCTCCTCTGCAATGCTGCTAGGCGAAGGTTTTGGATTGAAAGAAGAGGCGAGTCTTTTAAAACAATGTTGCATAAAGACTATTGACGAGAAGTTTCTTACACCCGATTTGTGTGGCAACGCAACGCCTCGTACCACCACTGAAGTTGGTGATAGAATTTCAGCCGCCATTCTTTCCTGAAAAGCGAGGGATTGTTACCTTTGCGACATGAAAAAAGGTACAATTCTTTGGATAACTGTAATAGCGGCAATCGGAGCACTCCTTGCCGTACCGTTTACACGTGAAATTTTCACCGATACGACAAATAAACACCCATACATTATGGGGTTTGTAAAATTTGCAATACTGGCCACAATGGGAGAATTTCTGGCAGCAAGACTGGTCTTCAAGAGATGGGTAATGATAAAGGGACTCTTGCCAAAAATGATTATTTGGGGAGCGTTGGGAGTACTTATTGTATTGATGTTTTCGCTCTACACTTCAGGAGTAAACGGAGCTGTTGAGAAAGGGCTTCTATTTACCGGTCAGGGATATGCCGCTAAATTCTTCACAGCCCTCTATATCTCCACGATAATGAACCTGACTTTCGCTCCTGTATTTATGGCAACACATCGAATAACCGACGTTTACATAGATAAGATATACTCCGGGGAAAAGAGCACCTTTTCAAATATTATAAATGAAATTGACTGGAGTAGATTTATAAAGTTTGTTGTTGGAAAGACAATACCACTATTTTGGATACCAGCACACACAATAACATTTCTTTTACCAGACGAATTCAAGGTGATTTTTGCAGCCTCTCTCTCAATATTCCTCGGATTGATTCTCTCCCTCTCCCGGCATAGAAAGTGAAGGCAACTTATCTTTAATTTTTGCTTTAATTGACCTTACGCTTGCAGGGGTGGTTGATATGAGGTTTGATATATCTTTGGGAGCATAACCCATCTCAAAGAGCGCCAGTATAACCTTCTCATAGCTTGAAAGCTCTTTATAAGAGGCAATTTCCGGGAAAAATTCAGCAAACTCTTCACTTTTTGATATATCCGAGATAATATCCCTCCCGCTTTGTCTCATTGAGCCTATATTGTTCAGAATGTTGTCAAACGTCTCCTGGGACAACTTTCTGCAACGGCCAGCCTCTTTGGCCATAGAGTCAATAAAACAGATTCTCTCCAAAACCCTCT
>Ga0351947_1041_pt1 | contig 14758 bp, 5 predicted proteins | sample BONcelT113001G13_FD_205815 | JGI IMG/M metagenome (GOLD analysis project Ga0351947, IMG submission 205815) | Enriched cells from coal bed in the Powder River Basin, Montana, United States - BONCAT cells T11 rep3 HSBNCT.T11.300.1.G13 ...
GAAGGTGATGCTCGCCGTATCGGAGACGATGTTCTTGCCTGCGGCGAGGGTGACTTCCCCGCCCTTGATGAGCCCGCTGGTGTTGGTGATGGAGTCCGTGGCGGCCAGGGCGGCGGTCTGCCCCTGCAAGGTGCCGGAGGTGTTGAAGATGTTGGCCGCGTTGATGGTGAGCGTGTTGGCCGCCTGGATCACGCCGGTGTTGCTGGCGTCGCCGGTGGTGGTGAGGGCCACATCCTTGCCCACGATGACCGAGCCGCCCTGGGCGATCTTCTCCAGGCTGGCGCTGGCCAAATAGACCTTGGGCGCCAGCACCTCGTGCCCGTCGACCACGGTCTTCTCCAGCCAGACGATGTCCTCGGTGAGCTGGGCGAGCTGGGCCTCGCTCAAGGCCACGCCGATGGTCAGGTCCAGGGAGGACTTGGCGCGCAGGGCGCTGTCCATGAGGGCCTGCATCTGCTCGGCATCGCTGGTGACGGAGGAGCTCAAGAGGCGCCTGCCGGTGAGGGCGAAAACCTGCTCGCGCACCAGCCTGGTTTCATAAAACGCATCGCCCAAGAGCTGCTGATGGGTCTTGTCCAGATCGATGCCCGCGCGGCTCAGGAAGTAGTCCGAGCCGTAGAAGCTGGCCATGCTGGTGAGCGCCGGATTGGTCTCCACCAGGTAGTGATGGCCGGGCGTGGTGTTGACGCTGAACAGACCGCCCACGGGCAGCGGGCCGATGAGGCTGTCGATGTCGCTTAACGTCTGGCCATTGGCAGCGGGACTCGGCGGGGCGATGATGGCCCCCTGCGGAGCGCCCGGCGTTGTGGCGCTGCCGCTGGTGGAGCTGGCAACGCCGGAATTCTCGGCAATGCCGTTGTTCACATGCGCGGCGGTGATGGTCACCTTGCCGCCCGCGTTGACTGTGCCGTAGGCATAGCCCACCGGGCTCAGCAGCACCTCCTGCCCGTTGCCCTCGGAAAACACGCCCTTGTTCTTGGAATTATTGGTGAAGCCGCGCCCCCACTTGACCGTGGAGCGCTCGTACAAGGTCCGCCCCACGTTCTCGAAGCTGGCGGCGTCGATGTCGATGTCGCCCGTGGCCGTGGAGACCTTGCTGACGTTGTTGCGGAACTCTGCGGCATCGATGGCGATGCTGGTGCTGGCCGCGATGCTGGCGCCCTTGTCCATGCCTGCGGCGCGGTCCGTGGCGGTGGTGGCCTCGTAGACCGTAATCTCGCCGCGCTGGCCTGGCAGAATCACGACGGCGTAGGGAACCTGGGGGGTAAGTATGGTGCTCTTGACCCAGTTGACCTTGGTCTGCCTGGCTGCGTTCGGCGCGCTTTGAAGCTCCAGTTCCGCCACGTTCACCGCAGCTGTCAGCTCCGCCAGCGAGAAGACGTTCCGGGCGGCATCAAGGCCGAGCGCGTTGACGTAGTCGAGATAGATCCGGCAAGAGTTCCATGTGAACAGCCCAGGGGTTGTGCCGTGCCCGGTGGCCCAGGTGAATATCGGCCCGACGCCCCAGCCGTCGTTCCCGTAGGAATGCAGGCCGCCCTCCAGGGTCGTCCCGGGGATGGCTCCTTCCTCCAGCGAAAAGTCCAGGTTGTTGTTCAGGACGCTGTCGGCCTTGATGCCGATGGAGCCGTGCAGGGATTCGATCAGGCCGGAGTCGTTCTGGAGCTTGAGCATCCGCGTGCCGGGAGCAGCGCCCCGAAGCAGCATGTCGCCCAGGGACAGCATCTGGCCCCGGTTGTTCAGCAGGGTGCCGCCAACCGCGTACGTGGCCGTTCCCCCGGTGAACAGAAGGCCCGTGTTCGTCAGGTCGCCGTTGGCCGCCAGCAGGCTGTCGCCGGTGACGAGAATCTGGCCGCCGGTGTTCAGCAGGTTGCCGCCCAGAACGTATTCGAGCCGCCCCCCGAACTGCAAGATGCCTGTGTTGACAAAGTCTCCGGCGCTGCTGAACGTCGCGTCGCCCTGGGTGAGGAAGCTTCCGGTGTTGCGCAGAAGTCCGGTCGTGCGGTAGGCGCCGAACCCGCCGGAATTCAACGTGCCGGTGTTTTCGACATCCGCCGAGGCGTTCAGCGCGATGCCGGACTGGGCGAGAATCTGGCCCCCCTGGTTGGAGAAGCCGCCCGTGGTCATGGTGGCCACTTGGCCCGTGCGGAGGAGTCCCCGGTTCTCCAGGCTCGCGGCGTTCTCAAACAGCAGATTGCCCAGAGCCAGAATCTGCCCGGTGGAGCTGTTGAGCAGGCTGGGGGTGCGCACGATGCCCGAAGCGCCGGAGTAGATGGTGCCGGTGTTGCTCAGGCTGCCGGTTGCGACCAGTTCGAGATCGCCGTGCGAGGAAATGCTCCCCCCGGTGTTGGACAGAATGCCCCCGGCGCTGATGCTCGCCAGTCCGGTGGTGTTGATGCTGCCCGTGTTGACGACGTTCCCCGTTGCCTCCAGGGCCATGCCGCCCTGGGCCAGGATCTCGCCGCCCGCGTTGTCGATGTCGCCAGCGGACCGCACGGTGCTTGAAGCGCCGGAAGAGATGGCGCCGGTGTTGCTCAGGCTGCCGGTTGCGGCCAGTTCGAGATCGCCGTGCGAGGATATGCTCCCCCCGGTGTTGGACAGAATGCCCCCGGCGCTGATGCTCGCCAGCCCGTTGGTGTTGATGCTGCCCGTGTTGGCGACGTTCCCCGCGGCCTCCAGAACCATGCCGCCCTGAGCGAGGATCTCGCCGCCCGCGTTGTCGATGTCGCCAGCGGAGCGCACGGAGGCTGTGCCGCCGGACTGCACCTTCCCGGAATTCTCGATGCGGCCTGTTGTGGTGATGTCCAGGCTGTTCTTGGCCAGAACCTGGCCCGCGTTGCGCAGAGCGCCGGTCGTGGCGAGCGTGAGCCCGGAGCCGGAATAGATGGTCCCGGAGTTGGCCGCGTCAGCGCTGACCGTGGCTGCAAAGGCAGCGTTGGCAAGCATCTGCCCATCAACATTGTGCAGCGTCTTTGCGGTGATGTTGACGTTCTCGCCGTAGAGCAGGGGCGCGTCACCCCCGGCCAGGGTGGCCAGGCGCAGCTCCTGCGCCGCCTCGACGCCCGCAGTCCCGCCCGTGCCCAGCTTGCCGGAAATCTCGACAGAGCCGCTTCGGGACGCCACAGCGGCGTCCTTGTCCGAGGAGACCGCCCCGGCGAGCTGGATCTTGCCGTCAGCGGTAAGGGTGAGCTGGTCTGTGGAGCGGACGGTGCCGCCGAGATTGACGCCCACCCCGGCCTCCGTGCCCACAAGCTTGATGCGCTGGGCGTACATGCCGCCCAGGGCCGTGGAGTCGAGGGCGAAAATTGGCGCGGCGGAGCCGTCGGGCGCAAGCGGCGTGCTTTGGCCCGTGGCCGGGTCATAGCTGCCCTGCCCGGCGATGATGCTCAGGTTCCTGGCGTGGAGCTCGGCATTGATCTTCGCCGTGCGGCTGACGATCTCAAAGGCGTCGAGGTTGCCGGCGTTGAGCCCCTGGCCCTCGATGAGCACGTCGCCCCGGCGCACGTCGAGGCCCAGGAGACCGCCAGCGCCGTCAAAACGCGGCGCGCCCGTGGTCAGCGTGGCCTTGGGCGTGTTGATGAACCCGCCGCCATTGACGCTGATGCCGTTGGGGTTGGCCAGAATGTACTGCGCGGCAAAGCCGAAGATTTCGGTATAGCCCTCGATGCGCGAGCGGCTGCTGCCCGTGACCTCATTCAGGATGATCCGGGCCTCGGCCCCGCCGCCGAAGTTGGCGTTGCCCGCAATGGCCCCGCCAAGTTGCGAGACGCCAGCGCTGCTGCTGTTGTTGATGATCACGCCCTGGCTGGGCACGTTGAACTGGTCGAACTGGTTGTGCGAAAGGCCGGAGGCGTTCGGCTTGACGATGTTGACGACCGGCACGCCGTTGGCTGCCGCATCGATGGTGGGCTGCTTGGACGCCGGAGCGCCGGGAGCCGCGGTGATGCCCCCGGCAAGGGCAAAGGAGAACGGCTCCAGAACAAGCAAAACAACAAGGAGATTGGCAAGAACATGCTTCAGTTTCGTATTCACAAGAGACCTTCCAACAATTTACGATAATTAAATTTTAATGCTGAACGTCCAATAGAGTTCCCAATCTCGGTTCTTCATAAAGGCTGGAGCATCCAGGGCGTGCGAAAGGCAAAGGTCAGCGGCGAAGCGCTCGCCCGAGGCCCGAAGCCCCAAGGCCAAGCCTTGCAGGGTGCCCCGCTCGTACTCATCGCTCTCGTCCTTGTGGATGAACCCGGCATCGTAGCCGAGGTAGGCCTGCGGGACGCCAATTGTCTCGGTGAGCCAGGCGGGGCGCTGCTTTTCGGACAAAGCCGGCGTTGAAAGCTCATTGCGCACATAGCCGCCGGAATCGCCGGAGAGGCTGTCGTGCTGGAAGCCGCGCACCGTGTACCGGCTGCCGAGGCTGAGGCGCTCGGCGTTGTACAGGGTGTCCGGCGTCCACTGCGCTTGCGCGCGCGTGCTGAAGGTGAACTCATGCTCCAGCAAGGCGAAAGGGCGCATGTAGCCAGCCGAGAAGACAAGCTTGTAGAACTCGTGCTTGGGCGCGCTGAGTTCGGTGGTCTTGTCCTTGGGAGCATCAAGCACCGGCAGGCCCAGGTGGTACTCGCCGCCCAGGGTGAGCACGCCGCCAAGCACGCGCTGGCTGTGGTCCAGCGACGCCTTGACGATGCTCAGGTCATAGCTGCTGGCCCGCAGGCGTTCGCCTTCCAGGAAATTGTTGATCTTCTTGGTGGTGAACGACACCCCGGCGCTGGTCTTGCCGTCCGCGTCGCGGTGCAGCACACGGTTCACGTCAAGGGTGTAGGTCGTGGTGTTGCCGGTGCTGAGGTACGCGGTCCCGCCGCTCTCAAGGTGGGTGTGGTAGTCGAAGAAGCTCGCGCTGCCCGTGATGGTCCAGTAGCCGAGAGGCACGGAATAGTAGAACGAGGAGCTCTCGCTCTTGTGCCGCTCGAAGCTCGCCAAGGTGTCGGCGTCGGCGTTCCAGTTGAAGGTGAGCAGGTCGTTCACGCCCAGCAGGTTGTCCTTGTCCAGGGACAGCGTGTACTGGTTCACGCCTGTGCTCTTCTGCCCGGAGTTGTCCACGCTGGCGCGCACCCGCCAGGTCTTGGCCTGCTCGTCGGTTATGACGATGCGGCTTGTCCCCGGCTGTGCGCCCGGCACGATCTCCATCTTGGCGTTGCTTGAGGGCAGGCGGTTCAGCTGGTCGAGCCCCTGCTCGATGTCGCGCAGGTTCAGCGGCTTGCCCTGCAGGCCGGGGAAGGCGGAGCTCACCCGGCGCTGGTCCGAGGCCTCGTCCTTGTTGAGTTGGATGCCCTCGATGGTGCCCTCGACGACCGTAATCTCAAGCCTGTGCGTGGAAAGGTCCTGGGGCGCCACGTAGGCGCGGGTGGTGACGTAGCCTTGCTCGACGTAATGGTTGGTGATGGCGCGGATGAGTTCCTTGATGTGGCGCATGGACAGGCAGCGCCCGAGGTAGGGCGCGGTCAGCCGTGCCTTGGCGGACGCGCTGAGCAGCGCCGCGCCGCGCAGCTCGATGGTGTCTATCTGCACGCAGACAGCGTCATCAACCGGTTCTGCCGACGGCTGTTCTTGCGGCATCTCGATCTGCTGCGGCTGGCGCTCCAGCATTTCCTTGTGCTGCTTCTCCAACTGCCGCTGCCGGTCTTCGTCGCCGCGGATGATCTGCTCCTGCTGGCGGAGCAGTTCCGCCGTCGGTGCGGCATGGGCCGCCAGGAGCGGGAAGAGGACACCACTTGCCGCGCAGAGCAGCATGGTCCTGAATGTGCGGGCAATGATTTTATGACGTCGCTGCAAGCGTCCCGAGCCTCCACGTAAAGGCGGAAGGCGGCCCAAAGGGAGCCTCAAGGCGCTGGGAGCCTGAGGACTCTGCACAACGGGAGGTTTCCTGGACGATGCCAAGCGCTTCTGCAACAAACGCCCAGCCGCTATCCGCGAATTGATTGGGAGCGCTGAATAGCTCGGTTGATTCGTTCTGTCAATGCTGTTTTGTGCTTGCATCGGCACAGCTTATACATAAATGGCTTCGACAAATAGCTTGGGCGGTGTGCGCTGACCTGACCCCCGTCAACACAATCCGCCTCATTATACACGCACATTACCGAGTGATGGTGAGCAATCCCTCTGACCAGGCTGTAAGCATCTTCCCCCCGACTTCAGCGAAGGATCCTCCATCAGCTACCCTGTCCGCAAGACTGCCCCTGGCCATAACGATGCCGCTCTCAACCTCATCTAGAGTCACGGCAGCCTCATGCGGAGTGAGACCACAGGCCTTCGTCGCGAAGTCTTGCAGCGCCCCCCTGCTTGGCCAACGCTTCGACCCACGAAGCAACAAGGCCATGGAGTCATGCGGTAAGTATGCCGTTGTGGTGATCTGATCGAAGGCAGGTGCCAGTTGGCCCTGTCGCAAAATGGGCGAATCGTAAAGCACGCAGAAGTTCTTCCTATGAGCATCACCGTTTCGGAGACCGACAGACAGGGCAACCATCTTGAAGAAGGCTCGAAGTGCCTTGTTCTGGCTCTCTGGCGGTACGAATGCCTTGATGATCTTCGCGAGTTGCTCGTAGCTCCCGGAGTACTTGTCCTTGGTGCCGAGGCCTTGCAGGACGCAGAAGTCTTCAAGCCCCAGGTACCGGCCATGTTCATCGAGATCGAAGCGGTCCACGACCAGAAACCGACCATTCTCTGAAACCGACCAGTTCGGAACAGCGAGGCCGCTATGCTTGGCTGCAAGTAGGCAGAAGTGTTCGTTCAGGGCCAACTCGGGATAGCGCTCATCCCAGGTCTTTACGATGTGAGTTGCAGCCTGCAGCGTGACCTTATGATCCGGGGACAGCTTTAGCCCTTCAGAGGCGCGCACAAGGACTTTGGGCTGAACGCCGGACACGCCTGAAAAACGTGCAAACCGCTCAAGGAGATCACGGAATAGATCCTCTGCCCCATCATACGTCAGGATTTCCTGAACGCTCACGGCAGCAGGCGGAGCGTCAAGCTCGCTTCCAGGTGCGCCATAGCCAAGGCGCCCGATGTGGGAGTGCCCCGTAACACGCAGCAGTTCCAAATCGTCAAAACCAGGCACAGCCTTTGCCAGCAGGTTTTCTAAATGAAGCCTTAGGGCACCTTCCGGAAGATTCATCTGAAAAATCGGGTGGAGCCCCCGGGCAAAAGTCCAACTTTCAGAGCGCACCGGCATGGTCAGTGAAACTGACGCTTCAGCGGCCACATCAGGCAGATACGTGAAGGCGAACCGCTGCTGTGCAGTTCGAGTCAGTCGACCCGACAAAATTCTGCCTGCCGTGACCTCAATCATTCCCGACCTCGTTCAGCTTTTGAAGATCATCCAGGGTCGGCGGACCAGACTTGGGGACAGCGATGAGTTCATAGCCGAACACCGCAAGGATGCGCCCGACCTTGAGCATTCCAGCCCCGCTAGCAGCGCCCCGCTCAAGCGAACTAATAAGCGGGCGGGAAACACCAGCCTTTTCAGCGAGTTCCGTTTGGTTCCAGCCCTTTGCCCGCCGCAACTGGGAAATTGTGTGTCCGATCTCGCTCATGAACAGTATTTAATTCAAAACTTGTGCTACGTCAAGATATGAACAAAATATTTGTCATCGAGACAAGGACACCAATATCTACGTAACGGATATCAAGAGCCTCACTCTCTACGTGGACTAAAAATCGGGGAGAAGGTCACAAATTATCCCGCACAGGAACTCGCAAATAAACCCGCAAAATATTCATTGCTGGTCGAGTTAAACCCTCGTGATCGTTGGTCTGCAAGTCGCAAAGGCACCCGAAATTCTTATAAAAAATAGCCACGCTGTCTCACGGCACGAAACATCAAGCGTCAGTTTCATTTCCATGCTGGCAATTCTTGCCAGCCCGCCTTGACCAAAGCACAAACATTGCATATATGGCTTGTTAAGTGGTGCTAAGAATCTTTTAATGCATTATTTTGGAGGAGACGATGTCGAAGAACTCGCTGGCACACAGCGCCCTACCGCTTCAGGTACGAGAAGCCCTCCAGCGATTAGCCCAGAACCTCAAGGTGGCTAGACAAAGACGAAAGATGACCCAGGCACAGCTAGCCAAGAAAATGATGGTGTCCGTCGGCACGATCACCCGGCTAGAACGCACTCCAGAAAATGTCAGTTTGAGCGTCCTCGCCCAGGTGCTTTTCGTCTTGCAGCTAGTGCCAGAGCTTGCGGGCTTGGCCTCTCCCGAGCGGGACACCATCGGCATGCAGTTGGAACTGGCTCGCGGCGGGATTCGAGTCTCGCGAAAGCAGACCTCAGACCCGGGCTTCTAGGGGAGCGACATATGCCAGAACGCTGCTATGTGTACATCGACCTAGGCAGTGGATTCGTACCAGCCGGTCTTCTCACCATCCACGAAGAGGGGGAGGGATTCGCAGAGTTCGTCTACGGCCGCGCCTACCTGAAAAGTGAGACTCCGGCTCCTCTGGACCCATCGCGTCCGCTGATCACGGCTCCACACCTCTCGCCCCTGGGCTCTCCGCTGTTCGGCGCCATTCGTGATGCGGCACCCGATGCCTGGGGACGACATCTGTTGGACACGCTAGCTCAAACACATGGAGTTCGACTCCGGGCCATCGATTACCTCATGATGGCTAGTCAAAACCGTATAGGAGCGTTGGCCTTTGGCCCTGACCTTTCTGGCCCCCAACGGATGTTTCCTGACTGGATGCAAGAGGAAAGAGTCGATGGCGAAGAACTAGACTTGGCCGAGATGCTACAGGCTGCTGACCAGGTTGAGAGGCACGAAGAACTCGATGCGCATCACCGGCGCTTTCTGATGCGTGGTTCATCCCTTGGCGGTGCCACTCCAAAGGCTCCGACACTGTGGGAAGGGAAACATTGCATAGCCAAGTTCGGTCGTGAAAAAGAGGCCTGGAATACCCCCCGGATTGAGATGGCAACAATGACGCTCGCCAATGCCTGCGGCATACAAACGCCCTGGGTCACGACCGTGATAATTCCCGGCAAACGCGATGTGCTGCTTGTTGAGCGTTTCGACCGTTGGATCGCGCCTGATGGCGCGCTGCACCACCATCACTTTCTCTCAGCAGCAACTCTGCTCGGTATGGCTGACGATGCCACAACCGGGGGCACTTACCGTGACATCGCCGAGGCGATGCGCATCCACTGCTCTGCCGCACACTTGCAGGAGGATCTTCGTGAGTTGTTTTGCAGGATGGTATTCAATGTGGCCTGCCACAACACCGATGACCACCTGCGAAATCATGGGTTTCTCTGGGATGGAAAAGCATGGCGACTGGCACCAGCCTACGACATCGCGCCTCAACCGATATTCGAACTCCACCAGCCTGGCAGGCTTTCGCTTGGCGTTGGCCCCAAGGGGCCGCTCGCGACGTTTGAAAACGCTCTCGCAGGCTGCCAGTATTTCGGGCTGGAGCACTCCCAGGCCGCTGAGATTGTGGAGAGAGTGCGCGATACAGTGGGCAGCTGGGAAAGCACATTCAAAGAGGTAGGGGTTCCCCACCAAGACTTCACTGAACTGCGTCAGGTGTTCAAGTTGGCTCAAAGCTATTAGGCAGAACCTGACCGGAGGAGGCGTTGTCCGTCTGCGCCTCTTGTGCCCTACCCGCGATGCCATTGACGCGCGTGGCAACAATCACGCGGAAAACACGCGGATGACTTGAACAGCCCTTCAGGCGGGCAAGCAGCCAAGGAAGGCACTTCCTGACTACGCCTTCTGTGCAATCGATTGCAGCGGACTACTCCGAGCCTACCGCATCGGGCTTAGAGAACTCAATGCGTACAAGGAAGAACATGGGCAATTTGAATGATGTCCCGACCATCACATCTCAGGCATAACCGCCTGACATTACAGCCTAAGACAATGCGCCATTCTCTGAATTATCCTGAAAGTGATCCATATGACTGCTCGGCTGGGCCAGCTCAGCGCAGAATGGAAAGGCAGCAAACGCTTCACTCCCCCAGCTTTGCCTAGTTATTAAGTCCAACAGGTTCAAGCGAGTCCACCTATTGGTCGTCCACCAAACACCAGCCGCGACTTCCACCCCGCCTCCGTTGCAATCGATTGCACTCGCGGCCCGTTCTACATCACATCATCTCATACTGAGGGCCGCACCTGGCGTTTCGTACCAGCTTCCAGATCTCCCTGACTATACCCCCTGGCAAATAGGAGGAAAAACGCATAGGTAATCCTGAACTGTTGAGCCGATCGGCTCCTAATGTTACCTCCAGGTTGGCGTGAATCTGCAATACCAGAGTTCACGCACAGTGGTTGCCGACCACACGCAGGGGATTGAGAAGTTCGGGTCCGGCTTTGGGAAATCGCCGATGATGTGCGGGCCAATTCTCGCAAGACAAAAAAGCATATGACCGAGACTCGAACCGCTAGGTCTATGATCAGAGGCCTACAGGTACTTCGTAAAGCTTCGGAGGTGGACGACCATGTTCTTCTTCTCTAATATTCACTTTGGTCATGTCAAAAACTAATCTAGTCCGACCAAGCCGGGATGGCGACCAATTCCATTATCTGTGGGCAGCCCGGCGCTGCTTGCAGCTACTTTCTTCGTTGAGTGATTTGGTGGCCATCAGCATCGAAGGTCCATCACTGAATGAACATGAGACAATACTGCCAACCGAAGCAGGCGAAGAACTCATTGACATAGCCGAATACTTCGGCAGCGAGGAGATTAAACATTCTCGTCTTGTGAGATACATGCAGCTTAAACATTCAACACTGCATGCAACCAAGGATTGGACCGCAAGCGGGTTAGAGAAAACCATCACTGGCTTTGCCAAGCGTTACTCTGAATTGCGCCAAACCTTCTCGGTCGACGAACTCGCATCGAAGCTTGAGTTCTGGTTTGTCACCAACCGACCAATCAGCGCAGACTTCACCGCAGCGGTATCCGATGCCGCGGCCGGTGCCTCACCGCGTCATCCGAACGAACTCAAAAAGCTCAAACGTTTCACGAAACTTGAGACTGACGAACTCCGCGCATTCGCAAAGCTGTTTCGCTTCGAGGGGCGACAAGATGATTATTGGGAGCAGCGAAATATACTTACGCAAGAAATTTATGGCTATCTGGCGGATGCGGATGCCAGCGGTCCATTGAGCCTGAAGGAACTTGTCAGCAGACGAGCCCTGTCCGAAGGAGAAAAGAACCCGACCATCACGAAAATGGATGTGTTAAGGGCACTGGGCACTGACGAAAGCCAACTCTATCCTGCCCCCAGCAAAATCACGAGCGTGGAAGCTGTGGTGCCGCGCGCGCATGAGCCTGAAATACTCCGCACCATAGAAGTCGCTGCGGTTCCCGTTATAATTCATGCCTCTGCCGGTGTAGGGAAGACAGTTTTCTCAATGCGTATTCCCAGCGGCCTCCCGGATGGATCAATCTGTATTGTGTACGATTGCTTTGGCAATGCGCAGTATCGAAATCCAACCGGCTACCGCCATCGACATAAAGACGCACTCGTGCAAATCGCGAACGAACTTGCGGCAAAAGGTCTATGCCACCCGCTTATTCCCACCTCGCACGCCGACGCGTCAGGTTACATGCGAGCGTTTGTCCACCGGATCAGCCAAGCTGCCACGAAAGTTCGGTTCGCAAATCCGAATGGACTTCTGTGCATCGTTATCGATGCGGCTGACAATGCCCAGATGGCCGCGCAGGACATCGGAGAAGCGAGGTCTTTTGTCCGTGACCTCGTTCGAGAGCAGATGCCAGACTATGTGCGTCTAGTTTTCCTGTGTCGCTCACATCGCAGAGACTACCTAGCCCCTCCTGCCGATGCAATACAGGTCGAATTGGAGCCGTTCACTCGCGAAGAAACCGCCGCCCATCTCAAACAGCATTTTCCGGAAGCAAGCGGACGTGATATCGACGAATTCCATCGCCTGAGTTCGCAGAACCCGCGAGTCCAGGCGCTCGCATTGTCGCAGCAAAACACCTTACCTGAAATCTTGCGACTGCTTGGGCCAAATCCCACGACAGTTGAAGATACAATCGGAAGCTTATTAGAAGGAGCCATTACAAAGCTCAAAGACCACGTTGGCACTGTCGAGAAAGGCCAGATCGACAAAATATGTGCGGGACTTGCAGTCCTCCGCCCCCTGGTTCCAATTCCTATCTTAGCGAAGCTCTCGGGGGTTGAGGAAGATGCGATCAAAAGCTTCGCACTCGACATTGGCCGTCCGCTACTCGTCACCGGCGACACAATCCAATTCTTCGACGAACCTGCCGAAACATGGTTTCGGGAACGATTCAAACCAAATATCGACGCGATGGCCGAATTCATCGCTAACTTAACCCCCATCGCCACGGTAAGCGCTTACGTGGCCTCGACACTGCCACAGTTGATGCTTGATGCAGGGCAATTTTCGGAACTTGTGGAATTGGCGCTGACATCCGCGGCTCTCCCAGAAACAAGCGCATTGGAAAAGCACGATGTCGAGTTGCAACGACTTCAATTCGCGCTAAAAGCTGCGTTGCGATCAAGGCGTTATCTGGATGCGGCCAAACTGGCATTTAAGGCTGGTGGAGTGACGGCTGGGGACGACCGACAACGAAATATCCTTCAGGAAAATACGGATCTCGTGGCTACGTTTCTCGGGACCGATCTCATCCAAGAAATCGTTGCCAGACGGACATTCGGGGCGGGCTGGATCGGCTCCCATTATGCTTATGACTCAGCCCTGCTGGCCGGTCGCTCAGAACTTGTCGGTGAAGCGCGCAGCCACTTGCGCATGGCTCATGAGTGGTTACGCAATTTGTTCAAATTACCGGAAGAGGAGCGCAAGCACGGTGATATTTCGGATCAAGACATAGTCGCGCTGACTCTCGCCCACATAGGCATTCACGGCCCAAGAAACGGGGCAGAGTATTTGGGAAGCTGGCGGCCGCGAGAAGTTTCATTCCGTGTCGGCCGAATAGTGACGAGGCGGCTCATAGACCACGGTCGGCTCCAAGACGTGGAAGCGTTAGCCCGCGCCGCTGGAAACAATCTTTGCCTAGTGCTCGCGGTCGCCGTCGAACTTCGAGAGGTCCAACGAGCTCTGCCAGTCGAAGTTGCGATTCGAGCTTTTCGGCTCATCGCGGACCCGCGTATCCATGTAAAAAGCAACGACGCTGGGTACGACCAGGAACTAGAGCTCAACGCCATCACAGCGCTGACCGAAGCATCATTGCAGCACGCGGTCTGTACCCCGACTCAGGCTTCCGATGTGCTCTCGCGCTATCTGCCAAGCGAACCGCCGAGAGGGCTGTCCTCGCGATTTTCTCGCTCACGGTTTCCCTTGCTGCGTGCATATTGTTTGCGCGCGGCTTTGCAAGAGAGTGTTCTGGAACCTCGCGACTTGGCCCATGCCAAGCTAAAGGACGAGCTGGACAAGAAACTACAGCACTCCACGTCGAGCGATATTCAAGAGTTCCAACGGACTATTGGCGCGCTCTTGCCGTGGCACCGGCTATGGGCGGCTACATTTCTTGGCCGAATCACAAGGGAATCACTCGCCGAGGAACTGGCGAAGGCACAGAAGGAATCCAAAGCTGCAAGTGGGTACTATTCTGATGAGGCTGAAGTCCAGAACGAAATCGCTGGACTATGGTTTGAAGCTTTACACTACGCCGGAGCACTCGATGAGGAACACTTTGCTGCCCTCAAAAAGTGGAAGAGTCAGCTAAAGAGGCCACTTTTCACTCCGACCCTAACGGCCATTGCCCGGCGATGCGGCCAGAAAGAAGCCACAAAAAGTCTCACGATTGAATTTGCGCTCGAGGCGTTCAAAATCACTAGAGATAACCGCTCCGACGCACGAAACATGGCCGAGGGGTATCTTGATGTAGCTCGCGCAGTCCTCACAACAAGTAAGGAAGACGCCGGAGCTTTTTTTGATGCAGCAGTCGAAGTTGCGAGCAAGATTGGCGATGAGAACCAGGCACGCTGGGAAGCACTTCTCCATTTGGCGGATCGTGCCGCCCGAGCCGATTCCCCCTCACCGAAGGTAGCCTATCACTTCGCGCGCTGCGCCGAATTGACTCATAGCTATAACAATGACCACTTCCCATGGCGCCCGACAGTCGAGGCCCTCTGTGGCCTTTGTCCCTCGTCGGCCTTGGCGATCTTGAGCAGATGGCGAGACCGCAAACTCGGTTGGCACGAAGAGATACTCCCGATCGCCACAGACCGGTTAATTCAGCGAGGTACCCTTGATGCACGTGATGCATGCTCATTGATCTGCTTCCGCGCGGAATGGAAATATGATCAATTGCTCGATCAAGTCCTGACAGCCTATCCATCGCCCGTTGAGAAGCAAACCACGACCGACCATCTTTACCGATATATCCAATTCGTCGGTGGAGGTTTTTCGAAACTCAAAGATGTCATTGCGCGGCATAAGGTGACGCTCACAGGACTCGACGAAGCGATCGCCTTCGAAGAGAAGTCTAGGGAATCAAACAAGAATTCCGAGCATGGTTTAGCGGAAACGCAAGAAAAGCCCATTCATAATTGGGATGCAGTATTCGCCGACCACAACCTGGCAACCGCTGACGGCCTTTCGCATGCCTATGCGGCCTTTAAGAATACAGAGTCACCATGGCATCACGAATTGTTCTTCAGGGAGGCCATCCGACGTTTTCCAGTTGGTTCGGAGGTCACCGCCATCAAAGCGATGGGAGAGATCCCAGAGTTCGAACTTTATCATTTCAGAG
>Ga0351947_1042_pt1 | contig 14707 bp, 12 predicted proteins | sample BONcelT113001G13_FD_205815 | JGI IMG/M metagenome (GOLD analysis project Ga0351947, IMG submission 205815) | Enriched cells from coal bed in the Powder River Basin, Montana, United States - BONCAT cells T11 rep3 HSBNCT.T11.300.1.G13 ...
TCTGCAGAAGACAATGCCATCTATGCCTGGAGAGATAAGCGAAACGAAAACGATCAACCCGGAATCTGGGACATCTATACCTTAGGAGTTATAGAAGAGGAACCTCTGCCCATGGAACTTAGCAGCTTCACTGCTACTACAACTGTGCAGAATTTCGTTAAGCTTACCTGGGTAACCGAAACCGAAACCGGTTTGGCTGGATACCGCATGTATCGCAACGACGTGATAGATCAGGCAACAGCCGTGTCCATCACTCCTGTGATGATACCTGCCACAAATACCAGCACAACCAGAACCTATACCTTAACCGACACTGATGTAATTCTGGGAAACACATACTACTACTGGCTGGAAAGCATCGATATGGATCATACCAGTTTCCATGGTCCCATCAGTGTGTTTGTAAGTGGCGAAGTACCACCCGTACTTCCTGAATACACAACCATGAATAACGCCTACCCCAATCCCTTCAGAATTAATAGCAACACCACAATTGATGTTACTGTGAAAGCCGGAGAGCAGGGAGACGTAACAATCTATAACATCCTTGGTCAAGTGGTGAATACCTTCAAAGTTAAAGAAGGCATTACCTCTATCACTTGGAACGGTATTGATAGTAAGGGTAACACCTGCGGAAGCGGAATGTACTTCTATAAGTTAAACACCCCTTCTACCAACCTAACCAAAAAGATGATTATAGTTAAATAGAAGCCCAATCACCTGTCAAAGTCAGCAATCTAATCATCGGCTTTGACAATTAGCAATGCTTGCGGAGGTTTCGCTTAGGTGAAACCTCCGTTTTTTATTGTACTTGCAGGTGTCTTCCTTGCTTGCATTCCTCTATCAAACCTCACTCAAACCTCTCTTTGTGGGGTCAAGGTGGGGTTTGATAGGGGCGTGCAAGCAAGGAAGGCGCAGATTATGCCCTTGCAACTATCCACGCCCGCACTCCCGCACTCCACCACTCCAGCACCCTCTCTGCTTGACATAATCCCGCCTCCTAAAATCATAGCATCAGATAAATTTACGTGGAGTTTGAAAAAGATGAATGCAACCATAAAAGACTTCCTTGCCTTCCTGGATGGCAGCAACAGCAGGTTTCATGCCAGCCTGGAAATCCGGAACCGCTTAGAGGCAGCGGGCTTCGTTGCCCTGCCCGAAACTAAACCCTTCAAGCTGAAAAAGGGTGGTAAATACTATATCTGCCGTCAGGATACCGCTGTGCTGGCATTCATTATGGGCAGCGAAGCCATCGCCAAAAGCGGGGTTAATCTTGCTGCCAGCCACATAGACTACCCTTCGCTGAAGCTTAAGCTGGACAGCGTTAGAAGCGATAAGGGCATAGTTCGCTACGGGGTGGAAGTGTATAGCGGGACTGATGTTAATGGCGGTGGGATTATGCACACCTGGACAGACAGGGAGCTTTCCGTGGCAGGTAAGGTACTGGTTAAAAACAAACAAGGGTATGAGAGTAAGTTTGTAGATTTAACCAGCCCTGTAGCCGTTATACCCAATATCGCCATTCATCTGAACCGGGAAGTAAACAAGGGCTTTCAATACAACCGGCAAACCCACTTACAGGCGATCCTAAGCGTTAAGGAAAGCAGCAGTAATCCGCTTCTGGAGCTTGTTGCCGGGAAGCTGAAAGTGAAAGCAGAGCAAATAATAGATAGTGAACTGTATCTCTACGATCCCACTCCTGCTGCTTTGGTAGGCATCGAAGGAGAAATGGTGTGTGCTAAAGGCTTGGATAATCTTGCCATGACCCATGCCATACTTACCGCTTTGATCGCTGCCAACCAGCCTAAGCAAACCGTGATGGGTGTGTTTTACGACCATGAAGAAATCGGAAGCCAAACTCCTCAGGGTGCTATGTCCTCTTTGCTGGGAGAAGTGCTGGAACGCCTTTGCCTAACCCAGAGTGCCGCGCGGGAGGATTATTACCTTACCCTGCGTAACAGCTTCATGATCAGTGCCGATATGGCACACGCTTACCATCCCTCCTACCCGGAGAAATACGATCCCGACTACTCACCCTATATGAATAAGGGCATAGTTATCAAGCTGAATGCCAACCACCGCTATGCCTCCACCTCCGAAAGCAGTGCCCGCTTTATCAGCCTGTGTGAGGCAGCTAAAGTGCCATATCAGAAGTTCCTAATCCGCAGTGATATGCCTTGCGGAAGCACCGTGGGACCCATTGTTGCAGCCCAACTTGGTATGGAAACAGTCGATATCGGCAATCCCATCTGGGCTATGCACTCCATCCGTGAAACCGGCGGAACCCTTGACCATCTGCACCTGGTTGCAGCCTTAACCGAATACTATAAATAAGATAGATTTAAGGAGACCAAAATGGCGACTTTTAAACCCTTTAAAGCCGTACGTCCGGTTCAGGACAAAGCACGTGCAATCGCTTCCCTTCCCTACGATGTAATGGATTCTGATGAAGCCCGTACCGAAGTGGCAAAGAACCCTTTAAGCTTCCTGCACGTGGAGAAGCCTGAGATAGACCTGCCCATAGGCACCAGTTTATATGACCCCGCCGTGTATGCCAAAGCCAAGGAAAACCTTTATAATTACATGCTGAACGGGCATATGCGGCAGGACACCAAGCCCATGTTCTATGTGTACCGCCAGGTTATGGACGGTAGAGCGCAGATTGGCTTGGTTGGCTTGGCTTCCGTGGATGAATATATGGACGGCATCATCAAGAAACACGAGCTTACCCGTGCCGAAAAGGAAGCAGACCGCATCAAGCACGTGGATGCCTGCGATGCACATCCTTCGCCCGTGTTCTTCACCTACAGGCATCAGGCAGTTATCGACAGCACCGTTGCCAGGGTGATGGCAGCCAAAGCGCCGGAATATGACTTTGTGAGTGATGACGGCATCGGACACAGCCTCTGGACGATGGACGACCCCGCGGACATAACTACTATCCAGGCTGAATTCGCCAAGCTGCCCTATCTGTATGTGGCAGATGGTCATCACCGCACCGCCAGCGCTGCCAAAGTAGGCTTGTTGCGCCGTGAGCAGTACCCGGATTATACCGGCGAGGAAGAGTTTAACTTCTTTATGACCGTGATCTTCCCGGATAACCAACTGAAGATCTTTGATTACAACCGCGCCGTTAAAGACCTGCATGGCAACAGCAAGGAAGAATTCTTGAACAAGGTTGCCGTCAACTGGGAAGTAAGCCCCATCCCCCATGGCAAGGACTTTGCCCCTACCAAACTGCATCAGGTAAGCATGTATCTGGATGGCGTGTGGTATCACATCAGCCCCAAGGCAGGTACCTGGAACGAAGCTAATGTGGTGGAGAACCTTGATGTCAGCATCCTGCAAAGTAACCTGCTGGAACCCATTCTGGACATAAAAGACCCCCGCCGGGATACCAGAATAGATTTCATTGGTGGCATCCGCGGGCTGGGCGAACTGGTTAAACGCGTGGACAGCGGACGTGAAGCCGTGGCTTTTGCCATGTTCCCCACCTCCATGGACGAGCTTATCGGCATCGCAGATGCAGGACAGATCATGCCTCCAAAATCCACCTGGTTCGAGCCTAAACTCCGCAGCGGACTGTTTATCCACCTGCTTAAATAATGAAGAAATTCTATCTGGAAAGCCTGGGTTGCGCCAAGAACCTGGTGGATAGCGAGCACTTCGCCGCCATCCTCGGCTATGCAGGCTATCAGCTTACGGACAACGTGATCGGCGCAGACATTGTGTTTATAAATAGCTGTGCCTTTCTTGCCAGCGCGCTGGACGAGCTTGCAACCATAATAGAAACAGTAGTGGAGCTTAAAGCCGAAGGCAAAGCAGGCAAGATAATCGTCAGTGGCTGCGTTATGAACCGCCATGCAGATACCTTCAAAGAGACTTATCCCGAGGTAGATCATTGGATAGGCTTAAAGGATTTCGATGCCCTGGCAGCCATCATGCAGAGCGAAAACCCCCAATCCAGAGCTCCCATCGAGCCGGGATTCCACGCTTACCTGCGCATCAGCGACGGCTGTGAGAACCACTGTTCCTACTGTAAAATCCCTTCCATCCGTGGGAAGCTGCAAAGCATACCCATTGATGAACTGGTTACCGAGGCAAGGCAACTGGTTAAGCGTCCCGTGCTAAGTGCCGGTGGCGATGCCAGATACCCCAAAGAGCTTATCCTGATCGCACAGGATAGTTGCCTCTACGGTATGGATATCTACGGTAGGCAAGCCCTGCCGGAGCTTATTTCTAAACTGCATGAGATCGAGGGCTTTAGCTGGATTCGCCTGATGTATTTGCACCCGGATCACTTCCTGTTGGAATGGTTGCCGCTCTTTAAGCATTACCCGAAGCTGTTACCATACTTCGAGATACCTATCCAGCACAGCGAAACCCACATCCTAAAAGCCATGAACCGCCAAAAAGGCAGAGAAGAGCTTATCAACCTGTTCGATACTATAAAACAAGAGCTTCCCAATGCGGTGCTGCGTACCACCCTGATCACCGGCTTCCCCGGCGAGACAACTAAGGATGAAAACGCCTTGAAGAAGTTCCTGGAACGCGTACCACTGTTGCATATGGGTACCTTTGCCTTTTCGCCCGAAGATGGCACTCCGGCTTACAATTTCCCCGATCGCCCCAGTCCCCAAACCGCAGAACGCCGCCAAAACAGAATCGAAACTCTATGGTATCAGATGCAGGAAGAACGCCTGCAAGCCTATGTGGACAAGAAGGTTAGCGTGTTGGTGGAAACAGCCGTCAAGGGCAAAAAGGGCGAATACATTGGCAGAACATGGTTTCAAGCTCCCGATATTGATGGCGAAACCATCATCAGCGCTCAGAACCTGCATCCAGGCAACATTGTGGATGTGATCATCGACGATGTGATCGGCAACACGCTCTTCGCCAGCCTGATAAAAGAGGATTAAGATGAATAAAAAAGTAGCCTTAACGGGCATAAAGCCCACCGGTATCCCCCACATTGGCAACTACTTAGGTGCCATTGCTCCTGCTTTGAAGCTATCGGAGACCTGCGAAGCACGGTATTTTATCGCCGATTACCATGCGCTGAATTCCTGCAAAGACCCTGCCGAGATCAGGATGATGACCGTGGAGATCGCCGCTGCATGGCTGGCATCGGGCTTGAACCCGGAAACTATGTTGTTTTACCGTCAGAGCGATGTGCCCGAAACCTTCGAGCTACTTACCATCCTGCTGGCTTTCACCCCCAAGGGTTTGATGAACCGTGCCCACGCCTACAAAGCCATGCTGGCAAGCAATGCGGAAGCGGGCAAAGATCCCGATGATGGCGTGAACATGGGCTTATTCACCTATCCGGTGCTAATGGCGGCAGATATCCTGCTGTTCGACACGGACTTCGTGCCGGTTGGCAACGATCAGTTTCAGCATGTGGAGATGGCGCAGGATATTGCCCAAAGCTTCAACTTTGTGTATGGCACCGAGGGCTTTCGCATTCCGCAACCCCTTGCCCATGCAGATAGCAGAACCCTGGTGGGTCTGGACGGTCGCAAGATGAGCAAGAGCTATAACAACACCATCCCCATGTTCGCTCCCGAGAAGGACTTACGCAAGCTGATCATGAAGATAGTAACCAATTCTCAGGGCGTGGAAGAACCAAAAGACCCTGATACCTGCAGCATCTTTAGCCTGTACAAGAACTTCGCCACTCCCGCGCAGATAGCTGCCCTGCGGGAACGATACCAGGCAGGAGGAATGGGCTGGGGACACGCCAAACAAGAACTGTTTGAAGTGATGAACGCACACTTATCCCCCTTAAGGGAAAGCTATAATGAACTTATGCAGAATCAGCAGGTTATCACCAAAGCCCTTAAAGAAGGTGGAGAAAAAGCCAGAGAATTGGCTGCCAAAAAGATAGCATTCTTACGACAGGTGATTGGGATAAACTAAGCTTTTTCCGGTGAACCTCACCTGTTAAGTCTGGAGTATACTTCTAACTCGCCTATAACTTTCCGGTAACCCTCCCGTATCGCGATACGGGAGGGTTACCGGAGGGATACAGGAAAATTACAAGAAATAAGCTTGCAAGTAGCTTGCAGGCTATGTGTTACGCAATACAGTTACCAAAATGAAACCACATAATCGTAATTGCACACGCCTCGTGTGCGGACAGCCGAGGGCGGCTGTAGTTACTGAAATGTGCAGCTATAATCTGAAAGCTGTAACGCAGGCGGGACGCCTGCTGCTACGGGGTTTTACTTAATGCTTCCGTTTATCTCCAGCTTGCTAATGTCCCAGCCGCCTTTTACGAGGAAGCTGTTTATCTCGGCATAGCTGGCTTTGTCCAGATCGGGGGTGCGGGTAAGTATCCAAAGGTATTTCTGTTTAGGATCGCTTACCACGGCATAGCGGTAGTTGGCATCCAGTTTCACGATCCAGTAGTCCCCTTTGAAGGGCCAGAAGAAGCTTACTTTCAGCTTGGAATTTGTTTTATCCACGGCATAGGCTTTGCCGGTGGCTTGTTTCTTGATAACTTTGCCGGCTTTGTCCGCATAACAGGTGTTCAGCACCACAATCTTGCCTTTCTTATCCAGCGAGTATTCGGCGGTAGTTAAGCCACAATCTTTGGGCTGAAAGCCGTTGGGAAAATAGGCAAACTGATACCAACGCCCCAGATAGCGTTGCAGATCAACGCTTTTGACGGTGGTTACGGCATTTATACTAACTGCAAGCAGCAGCAACAGGCACAGCATGATGATGGTGTGCAGATTCATAGAAGCTCCTTATATAAGGATTTAGGTAGAAATACCGCGTTCGGCGTGCTGAACGAAATCTATCACCTTAAGCTGTTCGGGGCTTAGGTTTTCCATCGCCAGGGCTTTTTCCAGCGCTTGGGTGGTATTCAGCTTGCTGCGGTAAAAGAGGTTGTATATCTCTTTGATACCCGCTATGGTCTCGTTGGAAAAGCCTTTACGCATCAAACCAACGCTGTTCAGTCCCACGGTTTTGTAGGGGTTACCCTGTCCACGGGTGTAAGGTACGATGTCCTTTTTGATGGCGGATGCACCACCTACGAAGGCATTGGTTCCGATATGAACGAACTGGTGTACCGCAGTTACTCCGCCGATGGTGGCATAATCGTGCACATGCACATGCCCGGCGAATTGCACCACGTTGGCAATCACGCAGAAGCTGCCGATCTGGCAGTTGTGAGCCACATGCACGTATTCCATAAATAGGTTACCATCGCCCACCACGGTGTCTTCTTCCATCATGTTGCTGCGGTTGATGGTAACAAATTCGCGGATGGTATTATTGCTGCCAATGCGCAGACGTGTGGCTTCCCCTTTGAACTTCAAATCCTGGGGATCGGTACCTAAAACGGCGTAGGAAAATATCTTATTACCCTCGCCGATGGTGGTGTAGCCATCGATAATCACATTGTTGGCAAGGTTGTTGTTTGCGCCAAGAACCACGTTGGCACCGATGTTGCAGTATGGACCGATGACGCAGTCTTCACCAATTACTGCACCGGGATGAATTACAGCGGTAGGGTGGATCGTACTCATTTTTCTTTCTCCATAATCATAGCCAGGAAGTCTCCTTCGGCTACTTTTTCTCCATTTACAAAGGTCTCGCCGTGCATTTTGGCTAAGGAACGTTTCAGGGATATCACCTTCAGTTCGTAGCGAAGGGTATCGCCCGGAAGCACCGGTTTGCGGAACTTTACATTATCTATTGATGCGAAATAGGCTACGTAGTTTTGCGGGTTATCAAACTGGTTAAGCAGCATGATGCCCCCTGCCTGTGCCATGCCTTCGATAATAAGCACTCCCGGCATAATGGGGTGACCGGGGAAGTGCCCCTGGAAAAAGGGTTCGTTGATGGTAACATTCTTGATGCCAACCAGGGATTCGCCGGGGATGAACTCTGTGATTTTATCCACCAACAGGAAGGGATAGCGATGCGGGATGATGCGCATGATGGCGTTTATATCGAACACCACCTCGTCGCTCTTGCCTTTTTGGTATATCTTTTTAAGCTCGTTCTTCTTCTGGATTTGGCGCAGCTTTTTCACCAGTTCCACATTGGTCTTGTGTCCGCTGCGGGCTGCCAGAATGTGACCCTTGATGGGAATACCCAGAAGGGCTATGTCACCTAAAAGGTCGGCAACTTTATGGCGCACGAATTCGTTATGATAACGCAGGGGGTGGCTGTTCAGAATCCCCTCTTCGGAGACCGTAACAGGCTTGTGGTAGCCAAAAACGTCCTGTAGATGCTTCAGTTCCGCTTCGCCCATATTGGGCTCGGCAATAACGAGGGCATTCTCTAACGAACCGCCCTTTATTAAGCCTTTGTCTTTCAGATAGAGGATTTCGTTGATGAAGCAGAAGGTGCGGGCACCGGCAAACTCCTTCTCGTAATAGTCCAGGCTTGGGAGCCAGGTGTATTGCGTGCCGAGGTAGGGGTGCTTGTAGTCTATCATGAAGGTAATCTTAAGCTCATTAGATGGCACAATCACGATATCCACGTTATCTTCCGGGGCAGAGAAACTGATGGGGGCATCCAGCTCAAAGAATATGCGTTCGCTTTCCTGCTGCACACTGCCACACTGGCGTAGAAGATTAAGAAATACAATAGGTGAGCCGTCCGCCACAGGAGCTTCGGGACCGTCTATCTCGATGCGGATATTGTCTATGCGCAAGCCTTTGATGGCAGAGAGCACATGCTCTATAGTGCCAACCGTGGCATTGCCAAGCCCGATGGTGGTTCCGCGGGAGATATCCACCACATGGTCAATATCGGCAGGGATTTCGGGACGGTTGGGTAAATCGGTGCGGATAAAGACAATGCCTTCTTCCGGACCGGCTGGTTTGAAGCGAATGGTGCTGATCTCTCCAGAATGAAGCCCGATCCCTGTGTAGGAAGCTTCTCCGCCAATGGTGTGCTTATATTCCATATAAACTCCTATGCTTGTTCAGAGCTGTTCTTCTTTGCCTTCTGGAAGGCACGGGACATCTCCGGTAAATGCTTCTGGGATGCCATAATCCGTTTCATTTCACCGGCATCCATGGCGGGTGAACCAAAGTAACGGGCATCTTCAGGAACGTTATTAACCACGCCGGATTGTGCACCGACCATCGCACGGTTACCGATAGTTATATGCCCTGCGGCGCCTACCTGTCCGGCAAGGTAAACGTAGTCACCTACAATCGTGCTTCCGGCAAGCCCTACCAATGCACAAACAATGCTTTGCTCGCCGATAATGCAATTGTGCCCGATCTGGACAAGATTATCTATCTTGGTGCCTTTACCTATCTTTGTGGTGCCCAAAGTAGCACGGTCGATGCAGGAATTGGCACCGATCTCCACATAATCACCGATCTCCACATTGCCAACCTGTGGTATCTTCTGCTGAGTGCCTTCCAGCAGCATGAAACCAAAGCCATCGGCTCCGATAACACAACCGCTGTGAATGATGCAGTTCCTGCCAATGATGCAGTCTTCATAGATGCATACATGAGGATACAGCATGGTTCCCGCACCGATGCTAACGTTTTCGGCAATGCTGCAACCTTCGCTGATTATCACGCCTTTGCCAAGCACGCAGCCTTTGCCAATTACAACATTGGGGGCAATAGACACTTCGCCTTCATAACGGATATCGTTTGCCACCACAGCACTGGGATGGATTATGTAACTGCGGTTCATGTTCTCCAGCTTTTGCCAGTAGGTGATAAGCAGCATCAAGGCAAAATATGGTTTCTCCACCACCAGCAGATTCTTTCCCGGTAGTTGGGGAGCATATTCTCCGGTGGTAATAATCAAGCCTGCTGCTGATGAGCTTACTACCTCCAGCAGCTTTTCCTGCTCCAGAAAGATAACTGTCTCGCTATCTGCATCACCGGCTTCGCTTACTTTGGATAGAACCGCTTCGGGATTCCCGATAAGAGAACCGCCCACGATTCCTTGTGCCTGGTTTGCCTTTAGGGCAGTAACAAATCTTTTCATAGTTCCTTATGGCTTCTTGGGTTCAAGGTATTCATCTCCCGGCTTCAGGTCATCAGGAGGTTTATAGCCTTCAGGGTTTTCAAAGGGAGGTGTTTCAGGGGGAGCAGCAGGTTTAACGGTATCTTTGTTAAGCTCCAACAGGATTTGCTCGGTGATATCCAGAGCCGGTAAAGCATAAAGAATCACACCCATGCTGACATCGAAGATCATGGTGTATTTCTCATCCTGAGCTGTCTTCCTGATTAAGGCATCGATCTTGGCGGTAAGGGGATCGATAAGTTCTTTATAGCGTTGTTCCGCCTTGCCATTATCCCCGAAGTATTCTTCCAGCAAGCGTCCTGCTTCACTTTTCTTGGCATCTATCTTGCCTTGGGTTTCCCGCTTGGTGGCATCGTTCATGGTAAGCTTACGAATCTCGAAATCACGCTCCATGCGCTTTATTTCTTCATCCAACTGCCTCACCTGAGTGCTCCAGTTCTGCTTGTCCAACGCAAAAAGCCGGGCTACTTCTCCTGCTTCGTTGCTATCCAGCAGCAATCTGTCTGTATTCACGTAGGCAAGTTTGACGGCTTGAGCCCCCAAACTGAGGATGCCTGCAAGGATGGCTATTATCAGTATTAGTCTCTTCATGTATTCTCCTTTAGTGTTTTTCTGTCCTAATCCTGTATCTGAAATATAGGATCAAGCACTTTAACCGCACGTACATCATCAACCCGACGGACGGGAGTGCATAGCGGTGCATCGTGCAGCATATCCGGATTTTCGTTGCACTCTTTGGCAATTTCTATCATTGCTTCCGCAAAGGCATTCATGCTGTCTATGCTTTCGGTCTCGGTAGGTTCCACCATCATCGCTTCCGGGATGATGAGCGGGAAATATATGGTGGGGGCATGGTAACCCTTATCCAAAAGCCTTTTGGCGATATCAAGCGTAGAGATTCCCTGCTCCTTTTTTTGTTTGGTGCCGTCCATCACAAACTCGTGCATGCAGTATTCCTCATGCTGAATGTGGTAGTAAGGCTTTAGCAGCTTCATTATGTAGTTAGCATTTAAGATGGCGTTTTCAGATACACGTCGCAGCCCCTTTGCGCCAAGCATCTTTATGTAAATATAAGCACGCACCTGAATGGCAAAGTTCCCATAGTAAGTATGCACTTTACCGATTGAGGTAGCTTCATGGCTGTAGTCAAGATAATAGCCACAGTCATTCTTGGCAATCATGGGCACGGGAAGATAGGGTATCAGCTTTTCCACCACACCTACAGGTCCGCAACCTGGTCCACCACCACCATGAGGAGTACTGAAAGTCTTATGCAGGTTAAAGTGCATCACATCAAAGCCAATCTTCCCGGGCTGCACGATCCCCATCAAAGCATTCAGGTTAGCGCCGTCCATATAGATAAGCGCATCCACGCTGTGCATGATTTCGGCTATTTCCTCAATCTGGTTCTCGAATAAGCCCAAAGTATTGGGATTGGTAAGCATAAAGCCGGCGGTGTTTTCGTCCACCAGTCCGCGCAGAGTAGCAAGGTCGCAACGTCCGTCCGGATTGGATGCAAGCTCCACCACCTCAAAACCTACCAGATGGCAGGTGGCGGGATTGGTGCCATGGGCTGAATCAGGAATAATTATCTTGTTCTTATGCGTGTTACCCTTGGCTTTGTGGTAAGCAGCGATTATCTTTATGCCTGCAAACTCACCTTGTGCGCCTGCTACAGGCTGTAGCGTAACCTGTGCCATACCGGAAATCTCTGCCAAATCCTGCTGCAATTCATACAGCAATTCCAGCGCACCTTGCAGCGTATCTTCATGCTGATAGGGGTGCAGATTGGCAAAGCAGGTATGCCGCACCAGACTTTCGTGCACTTTGGGGTTATATTTCATCGTGCAGCTACCCAGAGGGTATAAGCCTTTTTCGATGAAGTGATTCTTATGGGATAACATTATATAGTGGCGCATCACGTCCAGCTCGCTTACTTCGGGAAGCCGGATCGGCTTTGCCCGCAGTTGCTCTGCGCCAAACATTGCTTCGATGGGTGTATCGATCTCACGGGTAGGAAGGGTTACGCCCATACGTCCGGGGGTGCTGTATTCAAATATCGTCTTAGACATGGCACACCTCCTTCATAGCAATAACAAGTGAATCAATATCGGCTTTCGTCTTCTTTTCTGTAACGGCGATCATCAGGGCATTGGGCATACCATAAGCAGCCATATCCACTCCGGGATAGATATTACAAGGCAGCATGGCAGAGATTATCTTGGCAGCAGGCTGAGGTGTGTATAATACAAATTCCTTAAAGAAAGGTGCATCGGGATAAGCCATGCTGAAACCATTAAGTTTACTTAGCTCTGTGGCGGCATAATGTGCCTTTTGCGCAGACTGTATGGCTACTTCCTTCATGCCTTCACGTCCCATCAGGCTCATATACACCACCGCTGCAAGAGTGCAGAGCGATTGATTGGAGCAGATGTTGGAAGTAGCTTTCTCTCTGCGAATGTGCTGCTCACGGGCTTGCAGGGTAAGCGCATAAGCGCGCTTGCCTTCCGCATCCAAAGTCCCGCCTACGATGCGTCCGGGCATTTGCCTTGCCAGATCTATCTTAGTAGCAAAGAAACCGAATAGCGGTCCGCCCATATACATACTGTTGCCGAGGGCTTGTCCTTCGCCAACCACGATATCGGCATGATACTCCGCAGGAGAGCTAAGCACTGCCAGAGAAATGGGATCAACACAGGCAATCAACAGGCATTTGGGCTGGCTGTGAACCATGGCATCCAGCGCTTTGGCATCTTCCAGGTTACCATAGAAATTGGGGCTTTGAACCACCACACTGCCGATGCTTTCGTCCATCATGGCTTCCAGCGCAGCCAAATCCAGCCTGCCGTTCTTTGCAGGAGCGGTAAGTAGTTCCACGCCGATGCCTTCGGTATATATTTTTATTACTTTTACAAAGTCAGGATGCAACGTGGCAGGCAGAATAGCCTTAGTCAGCTTATTCTTGCGCACCGCCATCAGGATTGCTTCGGCAAGGGCGGAAGCACCATCATACATAGAAGCATTGGCAATTTCCATGCCGGTAAGCTCGCAGATCATGGTCTGAAACTCATAGATAAACTGCAAGGTGCCCTGGCTAACCTCAGCCTGATAGGGCGTGTAAGCGGTAAAGAACTCCGGACGGGAAACTATGGTATCCACCGCAGCTGGGATAAAGTGATCATACACCCCGGCACCGAGGAAGGAATTGGCACTGCCGGCACAGATGTTCTGGCAGGTCTTGGCTTTAATCTTGTTGGTAATCTCCATTTCCGAGAGGGGTTTATCCAAAGCCAAAGGCTTGTTCATCCGCAGCTTGGCAGGAATAGAGGCTATCAATTCGTCGAAATCTTTCGCACCAATCCGGTCAAGGATTTCGCGCCTATCTCTATCTGTATTAGAAATATAAGGCATCATCACTCCTTTTGCATAATGCACACAAAGAATAGTTTTTTACAATTCTATTAGAACCTCTGTTTGTGTCAATGGATTTCGCTTGGGAGCATGAATTGCTTACCAAATACGGATGAAATACCAATCCCATCCGTATTTCATCCGTATTTCAGGCGTAATTCAAGCAAGGAAGAAGTGGGTGCGAGGGGCGGGATGGACGATATGGACTATTTGGACACTATGGACGGGGAAAAGCATGTTTCTTGGTGCTCGCTTGGCAAACTGCTGCTTAAAGCTGCTTTGTCCATAAGGTCCATATAGTCCATAGCGTCCATCCTGTCCATTCCTTCCCCCAAAAAAAACCTTGCCTTTTATCCGCTGTCTTAAAATATGGCAAAAATTTAGACTTTGGGCTTGAAATCAGCCAAGCCACGGGAGTGTTAATGCGTTTACGAACATTTCCCGGGGGTGTTCACCCCCACGATGAGAAGCATTATTCTGCATCTGCACCAATTATCCAAGCTCCTCTGCCGGTGAAGGTTACCATTCACTTATCCCAGCATATCGGCTCACCCTCCACACCGGTGGTAGCCGTTGGCGATGAAGTGAAAACAGGGCAACTCATTGCAGAAGCATCAGGTTTTGTTTCTCTAAATCAACATGCTTCAATATCCGGTAAGGTTACCGCTATCGACCGTTTTCCGCATCCCTGCGGAACTACTTCTCTGGCAATTCAGATCAACGGAGATGGCAAGGATGAATGGGTGGAATTGGCGGATGAAGCGGACTGCATGAACCTTAGCCAGCAAGAGATTAAAGCCCGCATCGCAGCCGCAGGTATTTGTGGCATGGGCGGTGCCGGATTTCCCACCCATGTGAAGCTTTCCCCGCCGGAAGATAAACCCATCGATACGGTTATCCTGAACGGAGTGGAATGCGAACCGTATTTAACCAGTGACTACCGTCTGATGCTGGAACAGGCAGAGCAAATCGTGACCGGCTTGAAGCTGATTATGAAAACAGTGAATGCCAAAAAGGGCGTAATCGGCATCGAAGCCAATAAACCCGCTGCCATAGATATAATGGAAAAGCTGCTGAAGAGTGAAAGCAATCTGGAAGTGGTGGGCTTGAAGCTACGCTATCCCCAGGGTGCGGAAAAACAGCTTATCTACGCTGCCACAAAGCGTAAAGTCCCCTCCGGCGGACTGCCCATGGCAGTTGGCGTGGTAGTGCAGAATGTTGGCACCGCCTTTGCGGTTTATGAAGCGGTGCGCTACAAAAAGCCTTTGATAGAAAG
>Ga0351947_1048_pt1 | contig 14104 bp, 14 predicted proteins | sample BONcelT113001G13_FD_205815 | JGI IMG/M metagenome (GOLD analysis project Ga0351947, IMG submission 205815) | Enriched cells from coal bed in the Powder River Basin, Montana, United States - BONCAT cells T11 rep3 HSBNCT.T11.300.1.G13 ...
ATCATTAAAAAATAGTTTTATTGCAATATACGATGTGGATTCTCAGCCTAATCCCAGAACATCATATGGTAGCTGAAAGCCCGTATAGATATGTTCCTCGTAACCTTTAAGTTGACATATTGGCATGTAACGAACGTTTGATTCAATACTGTTTTCAGTGCAGCAGTCAATAGCCTCTTTTAGATAAGGTGCTATCTCGCTAAAACTAACTTGAAAGGGAATAAGGTTTTGTTCTCTCCATTCAAAATATGGATTGAAAATAATAAAATTGATAATCCATGCTCCGTATTTGGCACCAAGTTTCACCAAATCAATTAGTTGTTTCTTGTTATTTTTTATTATCGTTATGTTTATACGAAATGGAATATCAGCGGAGCGAAGATTTTCGAGAGCTTTAAGTTGAACTTGTGTTGCATTTTTGCTATGTAAACCATGAATAGTATCTAAGACATTACCGATACCATGGATAGATATCAGGAAGGAATGGATGCCAGCATTCTTGTAGCTTTGAACTTTACGTTTGTTCGCCAAATGTAAACCATGTGTTATACAAGTTGGCTCAAGTTTAATTTCTGCACAATGATGTATAAGATCGAGGATATGTGGGTAAAGAGTTGGCTCTCCTCCAGTGAGATCAATCCACTTATTATTATATACAAATCGGAATTTGTTAGTTGCAGCGATAGCTGAATCTAAAGGAATCCATGTCTTTTTCAAAGGATCTAAATATTTGTCATAGCAAAACAGACATTTGAGATCACAATGCATGCCAACCCATAGAACTGCTCTTTGAGTTAGATGACGCTTGTAAGTTGAATATATTTCATATTTTCCTATCGGTCGTTCATCTTTTGTTAGCTCGAAAACTTTTCGGTCCATATCAAACCTACCTTACTAGAAGTATGCTACATGGAATTTGAAAGCACCATATATGCCTCCAGCCAATGTACCAATACCTTCAACGGAGAGAAGAAAGCAACACCATAATGGGCCATTATCTCCTTTAAAAGAACTATAGCTTGCACGAAGCATATTAGATAAACTTTCTTTCAAGCACTTATAAGGATAGGGATTTATTCTAATCCGTTGCCTGTTATTATGGTTATGCTTCTTATAAATAAGAGCTTGGTATGTTGCATATCTAAAATAACGTCGAAAATGAGCACTTACTGTTGAACGGTTATTGTGGAAAACCACTGCGTTTGGACAAATGTTAATTTTGTTTCCGCAAGAAGCTAACCTGTAACAAAGATCGACATCATTGCCTGATAGTAGTCTACAATCAAACCCTCCGATATCTCTAACTTTTTCTAAGTGAAAGGCGGCATTCGCTGTAACAATATAAGGAAATGGCGTAATTGTCAGAATGTAACTTAATTGAGATTGACCCCACACAAGATTTGAGCCATATTTTTGAACGGGAGACTTTGGATTATGAGACCTAATCGGACCCCCACATCCTACTAGTTGAGTATTAGCTTCTAGAAAGTTTACTAGATTACTTATCCAATCTACAGATACAACACAATCAGCATCGGTAAAAAGTGCATATTTACCAGTAGAATGCGAAAGGCCTAGATTACGTGCTGCAGGTGTGTTTGCATATTTGAGATGGTAATACTCAGCTTGATATTCTTTGGCCAAGTCCTTAAAAATATGCGAACCGTTCTCAATAACTAATATTTGATATTTTTTACGTGGTAAAGTTTGATGGGAAAGCGATTCTAATAAATTTCTAAGTCGCTTATCGTTACGGACCGCAATAATAATACTTGCCAGTTTAACATCCTCTTGACTTCTTTGATAAGATCTATTAATTTCGATTGGAAATATCATCAAAATTGCCTACACATTTCCGGAATCAAGCCTAATGTCTTATTTCTTTGTACAGGGCATTGTATACAAAATGTCATCTTGTTTGAACGGAATTCTTGTAAGGCTTTGCTATCCCAAATATCTTTTAAGGTACTCGACCATAAATTACCGACTTCACCTTCGTGTGAAATTTCCACAACACAGCAAGGCAAAACAGTTCCATCTGGTTCAATGTGCAAACAGTAATCTGGAATGTTACAAGAATTCTTTGCTGCTTCAATATTTGTCCACCAAACGTTCTTGGAGTAGTTGTCATCACTATTATCTGAACAATAGAAACTTGTGAGAACCTTCTGGGCATTGGCAAAAACGGGGTCTGGCAACTCTGCACGATATAATATTTCTAGCATCTTAGGCACAATATGTCTTCTAAAATCAATAATTTCGGCTTTAGACAATAAAAAAGCATTTGAGCTATCACCTTGGATAAATATAAAATAAATAGATGAAATTTGATTAGCAATAGCATTTTCAAGCAATCTTGGTAGGCTTTGATAATTGTAACGAGTTATAACAGTCATGTAATTAATAAAAAACTGACGTTTTTTATTTAAAGTTTTTCTCGCATCTTTTAATACATCTAACGTTTCCATAGCATTTTTAAAAGCTCCATTTAAACCGCGTAATTTGTCATAAGTTTTAGGATCTATTGTGTCTAGTGAGAGGTTCCAAGCGGATAGCCCAGCCTCTATTATCTCAATCACTTTTGATTTTTGTATTCCAACACCAAGTGAATTTAGATATACAAACACATTATCTAAAGACGAAGCCTTACTTACCAGTTCTACGATATCTGGATAAATTAAAGGATCTCCACCGCTAAAAAGGCATTCGCTCATTCCTAACGAATGAGCGTCTGTTATACATTTAATTGCCATTTCTAATGGCATGTTTTCTAACTGATTTTTGTCCCGATTTTTTTTGGTAACTAGTTCCGCAAAATAATTCTGCCTTGGTACGCAATATTTGCACTTGTGGTAGCACTTTACGGTAGGCTTGATTACCAGTTTTTTTAGTGGTTTCAAGTGTTTTCCTCGCATGTTTAGTTAATTATAGTATACTAATAGAAATACTTTTTGGAGTGAACCCCAAATTTCGGACACATAGTTAAGCTAATGTTGTCATTATCTTTGCCTCAAACTCGCTCGGCGGCAAATAGCCAAGCGATGAATGAAGTCTCTTCTGATTGTACACGTCTTCGATAAAGTGAGGAATTCTCATATTTGCCTCACCGAACGTCTCATATTCAAACAGGTATACTTCCTCAGCCTTTAAGGTCTTAAAGAAGCTCTCTGCCTTGGCATTGTCATACGGATTGCCGCTTCTACTCATGCTAACGGTTATGCCATGCTCGTTGAGAAGCGCTATATACTCACCGGACGCATACTGTACCCCACGATCTGAATGGTGAACAAGACCGGCTGTCGGCTTCCGTGTCGAGAGCGCCATCTCTAAGGCCGCAAGGCAAAGCTTTGTATCAATGCGTTGGCTCAAATGCCAGCCGACGACCTTTCGCGAGAAAGCATCCAAGATCACCGCCAGATATACGAATTCCCTTAGAAGCCGGATGTAGGTGATGTCGGCCACCCACAGTTGGTCGATGCCGCTAAGCACCAGATCGCGTGCGAGGCTGGGATAGATCGCCAATCCGTGACTGGAGTCAGTTGTTGTAACAAAGCCTTTGCGTATCTGACACAGCAGGTGCTCCTCGCTCATAATGCGAAGCACACGCTTATGGTTGGCGATAAATCCACGCCTGGCAAGCTCAGCCGTTACCCTGCGGTAGCCATAACCGGCAAACTCCAGTGTGATCGCTTCGATCTCGTCTCGCAGGTCGGTGTCAGGCGCCGGCTCGTCTTTTCTGGCAAGCCAGTGGTAATATGCACTTGTCGACACACCAAAGAGCCTGCATGCCGCTGTGATATTCAAAGCACGCCCCGAATCGATAAGTGAGTAGATCATTTCTTTGTCTGCCCCGACCTCTCTAAGGCCTTTTTTAAAAGATCGTTCTCCATTGTTAAGCGGCCGACCATTCTCTCTAGCTCTGCAATTTTAGCTTCGGCAGATGTTGGATTGCCGTTGCCGGGAAACGCGGCCTCCGGGTCTTTTTCGTAGTCTTTTCGCCACTTGCAGATCAAGGTCTCGTGAATATTATGCTCTCTGGCTGCTTGGGCTATCGTCTTTCCGGCAGTTATTTCATTTAAAACCTGCACCTTGAATTCTCTTGTAAAGCGTCGCCGTCTCCTAGCCATGTACAACCTCCTGGTTGTGAGGTTAGCTTAACTAGTTGTACGATGGAAGGGGTGCAGTCCATTTTACCAGCTAAACAATGAGATAATTTAGCAAGCTACGATTCTTAGCATTGCTAAGAATCTCATAATTTTTAGAATAGACAGGCTAGATGCGGAGTTGCTTGTAAAATACTTATTTGAGTATGAGCCGCACGAAGAAAAACACAGACATGGTGATAAATCTACTTTTTATACCGTTAATGAGCAGCAGGAGAGATGGTCAAACCATTTAACCCATCTTGAAGAGCGATTTGCTTATCTAAAAACAAAGAGTAATGATGCGACATATTTTAGGATGTATGACCTGGTAGATACAGACCTCTATGAGCAGAATAAGGATGCTATAAGGCAGATGAACATAGAGGCCGGTTACTTATGAGATGTTAAAGAAATAGCCGAGAGCCTAACTTTTCAACCCTCGGCTATTTATGAACCCGATGAACCAGAAAGCTTTTTTGAGTAATGCTTCCTTTGCGTTTTCTTTATAGATCACTTATCAACGGATGTTGTGCGTTCCCTTTCTATTGATTTACCTTTATTCTTTATTTCTGGGGTTGTTGTTTCCTCTTGAGCTGAGTTGGCAGGAAACTCCTTTTGTCGCTGTCGAGCATTATTCCCTTTCATTGTTTCTGTATTCTTGTTAGGATTATCTTCCTCGTAACTTGTGTAATAAATACTCCCCACAGCGACAATAAAAAAGATGGATATTAAAATAATGCCATTTCTGATTCCAGCGAAGGTTGCATATACGTAATTGTTTCTAATATTATTAGTCAGCTCGTTTAACTTTATATTTTTGTAATGCCTGCATATCAGATCATCATTATCGATTTTAGCTACAGCTAGCTGGCCGTTGTCTTCTTTGATTCGGTCTCTCAGATATATGCTATAGTACTCTCTTATATTAAAGGCTTTAATGGCGGTCACACCTGACAATAATAGGTAAAGTATGCCGATTATTAGCAACAACAAGACAGGTAGTGTTGTAATAAGTCTACTTCCCGGATCTTTTATAAAACTTAGGCTTCCCAAAATTATTGTTATCGAAAGTGCAATTATAAACAGGCTTGCCTTGGCCTTGTCATCAATGATTTGCTTTCGATTCCTTTCGTCTTCGTGATAGATTTTTATTTCATCTATAAGGGCATTCTCGTCTAACTCGCCTTCTTTGCGAATCTCAAGATCCTTTTCCAGCACCTCTTTTATTTTTGCTCTGAGTATTTTCTCGGCCTGGAAAGCGTAGAAATTTGGCACAATATCTTGCAGGAAAAATTGTCTTATCTTGCCTGGTTCTTTATTCATTTCCCCTCACGAGTATGTCGGCAATAGCCTTGTCAATCTCCAAATTGGTATTAGAGACAAGCCAAGCCCATTCACCTGTAGGATTTATCTCAAGGAAATAATACTTGCCGTTATGTAAAGCCAGGTCGATCGCACCGAATTTTAAACCAAGCTCTTTAACAAGGGTTATGCACTTAAACTCAAGTTCAGAAGGCAAAATAATGCTAGTGTAACTAACATTATCTTTTTCAAGCCTCCAATCTTTATCAATGCCATCGCTATCTTTTTTAATTTCAACAGCAAAAACGATATTCTCGATCACTGTTACTCTAATATCGATTTTTGGAATTAGGGCCTCCTGTAATATTATAGGAGCACTCGATATGTCTGCCTTTGATAAGTCATCTAATTCAATTGCATTCGTATAAATAAAGGCTTCTTTATCGCTAATGCTTAGAACTAGTGGGTCAAGCGTTTTAATAATCAGCTTTTCTCTCTTATCGTGTGCAATATTCTGGCAACCAATTGAATTAGCAATAGACGTTTTCGGGACATCAAAGCCTAGCTTGTTTGCGATATGTAATTGATACGGCTTAATCTCGGCTTGATAGGTTGCTTGAGGGTAATTTAGCCAAAGAGCTTTATCAAAAACGGAGAGACTTCTTATAAATGCTGCCCATTGGCTTCTGCTAAGTTGTTCGTTAGGCGATAGGCCTGGTTGATAATTATCCCGTAGATAAACAGGGGCTCTAAAGTAGATGGATTTTAGCTTCTCATGAAGTATCTCAAACGAGAAGTCTTTTGCTTTGCCGGAAAGTTTTTGGGAGATGGGATCAAGACATATCTGCATCTCTGAAAGCTGGTCTCTATTTAATCTAAGGTAAGAAGCGCCGATTCGGTTGAGCTGGAAAGAAACATGGTCAGTGGAGTAATCGTGCTTATTGGAAAGAACTAATACTTCTGGGTAAATCCTTGTCATAAAGGTTATTCTCCCTTTAAATCCTCACCGGTTTCGATATCTTCTTTCTTAGTGCCGGGTTTTGGTAAGTCGGGATTATTTGACTTTACTAAGGGCGCTTTATCATTGCCCCATAACCAAAAGCCAAGAATCTCATTATATCTGCAGTTCTCCGGATCGCTTAATTCTTGGCGTTTTGCGTAAGTGAAAGCTTTATTAATAAGCAAGTGACTGTCGTGCATATATAATTCTTACTCTCCCTTTAAATCCTCACCGGTTTCTATGTCATGTTTCTTGGTTGTAGGAACCGGACGATCGGGATTAGGCGATTTGACAAGAGTTATTTTATTATTATTAATCCTCCAGAACCATGCACCAAAGATTGTGTCATATTCGCAATCATCAGGATCGTTGATTGCAACCCTTTTTGGATATACATATGCCTTATTGAGAAGCAGATGATTTTTCATGCACAAACTCCTTAATCAACGATTGGTTGCTATGGTATTAATATATCAGCATTGTAATAATAATTAATGCTTACGTCAATTATAACGGCCCGAGCTTTCCGCTGCTTTTCCGGTTCAAATGGCTCTTATCAAGCATTTTCTCGTCCATTATGCTCTCAGTAGCCTGAACTGCGGCGTCATGGGTAGCTGTGGCAAAAGCTATGGCGTCATTAGTCATGGCAAACGTATATCTTTTGAACACTGCTAAGAGCATTGGGCCAATAAACGGAACTTTATAAATCCCTCTTATCATGTGATCTTGAAGAAGCCAGGTTACGCTTAGGTCACTGCCCTGGGGAACGGCGCTTATAAAACTGGAACAGTCGCTGTTCATCCTAATTACTATAAAGTCGTGCAGGTTTCCCGAGGTGAAGCTGGTTGAGATTCTCTCTCGGTGATGCGGGTAAGGGAGGTTTTTGCCTTTAAGCTCTTTGCTAACCCTATCTAAAAACTCTTCGCCAAGATTACCCTGGCCGATAAGAAGGGTGTTCCATCGTTGAATAACCGAATCTTCGGAGTGTTTGTCAACAATAAAGATGCGGACAACAACAAGTACAATTAAGCCAAAAACGAGAATCCAAAACACAAACATTATAAGGCTTATAATCGCGCTAATTAGCCCAAACAAAACATCACCCACCTTCGATTGATAAGCAATCAAGCCCTTTCTTGACTAGCAATACTATTATAGCTATTCTATCGATGAAGTATCTAGCTCAAATCATCAAGATATCACACATAAAGGTGGCATAAGGGAAATGGACGCTGTTAATGGACTTAAGGCTCGTTGGAAAGTTTTAGTTATCGTATTAGCAATAGTTCTTATCGGCGGCGGAGTCGGCCTTACCGCTTACAATAACAACCTTGAAGAACAAAAAAGAATCGAGGCAGCAAGGCAAGCCGAAGCCAAGAAAAAAGCAGAACTTAAAAAGCTGCAGACGCAGTTTAATGATTTCGGGCAGGCCAAAGCCGAACTTCTTAGGTACTACGAGCAAGAAAGAAACATGATTGCTGCCCTTGCCAAAAAACTGGACGAGCATAACGCTGCCTACAAGAAATATGAAGAAACCGTTAATAGTCTCTACTCGGATTACCAGGCGAAATATCAAAAGGTAGCCGACCATAACAACAGCATCCAAACGTATTGGGATTGGGATTCGGGGCAGTACAAAACTTCAGGCAAGGTGAAGGATTATCCCAAAGAGCCAAAATATCCCGATGAGCCCAAGTTCCCGACCTTTACCCCGGACATCAAAGTGCTTGAAGCCCTTCGTTCTGATTGTGCTGAGCTATCAAACAAAATCGATGACCTGAAGGTGCCCCAAGGAAAGCATTATGAAGACTTCGAGGACTTTAAGAAATACATGGTGAAGATACAAATTTCCCTAAGCAGCCAGGTTGATGATTTAATAAAGCAGTTTAAGGATGATCCGCAAGGGTTTGACAAAGAAGAGTTTAACGATCCCACACTTACAGCTAACGTAAGCTCCCTTGGAGATAGGATATCCGAGTTTGCCGCCAAGAATGAGCTTAAAATACCAAAGGCTTCGGAGCTATAGAGCCTTCAAATTGATATAAGCTCACTTTTAAATAGCTTTAATAGCCAGCCTTTCTTTCTCTGTTATCCTGGCGTCAAGCAGTTCCAACCCTGAATGATGTTTTCCATGCCGATTTTTGCCATAATAACCACTCTCCTTCAGTGTTTTGTGTGCAATTAATAATAATACTATGGATTACTGCCTAAGTTAACAAGTACTTACAGGCCATATACTTACGTTAGAATAAATAACCTTTTAATTTGTCATAGTAAGCAATAGAATATAAGGAGCCAAACCAATGGCTATTCCTATATGATCTAGTCTCCAACAGGCAGAAGTTAATGCAGGTTAGCATCGGCTTTATCGCGAAGCTAATCCTGTAACGATGCCTCATATTTAATAATATGGCGGTTGTATGGGAATCTAAATAATATCTTAACTCGAGGTAAGTCAAGGAGAAAAATATGTCTGACTTAATCACTGATCAAAAGGTTATCGTAATACCTGAAGGCAAGATAAGTGATTATATTGATGGTAAGTTTAGGAATGATACGCCTGAAGAATATGTTAGGCAAAACATTGAGAAACGTTTAGTTAACGAGCATAAATATCCCAAAGAAAAAATTAAGATTGAATACACGCTCAAGGTGGGCTCAAGCAAGCCGAGGGCAGACATCGTTATATTTCCTGATGGCGATAGCTATGCCCAAGAGAAAATCCAGTTAATTATAGAATGCAAAAAAGAAGCGACTGAACCGACCGATAAAAAAGAAGGTGTAGGTCAGCTTCAGTCTTATATGTCCTCTTGTCCGAATTGTGAATGGGGAATGTGGACTAATGGCAAGTTCAAAGCTGTATTTCGAAAAGTTGTAAACGAAAAAGGGCAAATTGAATTCCCTGAATATAATGATATTCCGTCTGCTGATGGGTCTGTCGAAGATATAGACAAACCACAACGAGATAAACTCAAAAATGCCGTTGAAGACAACCTGCTTTTTGTATTCAAGACTTGTCATAATCATATTTATATTACTGATGGCATGCAAAAGCAGCCTGCATTTTTTGAGTTACTGAAGGTAATATTTTGCAAGATTGAGGATGAAAGAAACATTCCTAATCCTTTGGAATTCTATGCAACCTCTTCAGAAAGATCAAACCCTGACGGACAGCTTACTGTAAAGAAACGCATTTCAAAGATATTTGAAAAAGTTAAAAAGAAATACCCCAAAATATTTGAGAGTGAAGATGAGATAAAACTTCAACCAAGAAGCCTCGCTTATATTGTTAGCGAACTTCAAAAATATAGTCTTCTGAGCACTAATATTGATATAAAGGGCAAGGCATATGAAGAACTAGTAGGTGCAAATTTACGTGGTGATAGAGGAGAATTCTTTACACCTAGAAATGTAATGCATATGACCGTTGAGATGGTTGCTCCGAAAGTCAGCGATAAGGTACTAGACTCTTCTTGCGGTACGGGCGGCTTTTTGGTAACTGCGATGAACAAAGTCATTGAGCACTTAGAAAAACAAATGGTAGATGCGTTTGGAAAGTCAAAGCCAGAATGGTCATATGATGAGGTTAAGCTATTTCAAGACAAGATTTCTGAAATTGCATCGCATAACTTTTTTGGTTTTGATATTAATCCTGATCTAGTTAAGGCAACAAAAATGAACATGGTCATGAACAATGACGGTAGCGGAAATATTTTACGTTCCGATACACTGTTACCTCCACATGAGTGGGACGATGAGTTTAAGACCAGAATGGCTGATGTTCTAAACATTAAAAAAACTGATATCAGGAATGCAAAATCAATTGCATTCTTCGATGTAATTGTAACGAACCCTCCCTTTGGTAGCAAAATACCCATTAAGGATTCTAGAATTCTTGAGCAATATGAGCTTGGACATATTTGGGCGAAAAAGGCTGGCGCTTGGGCTAAGACTGGGCGCCTGCAAGGATCAGTACCGCCCGAACAATTATTTATAGAGCGATGTTGGCAACTGTTAAAACCTGGTGGCAGGCTTGGTATCGTGCTACCGGATTCAATTTTGGGTTCACCTGGGCTTGGATATATACGCCAATGGTTAATTAAGAATGCATACATAATAGCTAGTATTGATTTGCATGCAGATACTTTTCAGCCGAAAAATGGAACACAAACATCGGTTCTTATCCTTCAAAAGAAAACACAAGCGGAAATCGATAAAGAGGAAAAGACAGGCAAGATGAAGGATTACAATATATTTATGGCGATGGTTGATAAAGTAGGCCATGATAAACGAGGTAATCCCACCTTCAAACGTGATAAGTATGGCAATGAGATATTAATTCCGGAAGAAAACAGCATTACGACTTCAGAGGGAACATCTGAGGCCAAGACGGTTACAGTACATTCTCAAATTAAGGAGTTAGATGACCAGACTCCTCTTGTTGCTAAGGTATTTAGGGAATGGAAGCAGCGGGAAGGGATATCATGGTAACCTCTGCGGTTGAAGATATTGATGATAAGAAAGTCATTGATATAACAGATGTCCCGATAGAAGAATTACGGTGGTGTACGGTTGCTTTATCTGAGGTGTTAACCCGAGGAAGCCGACTTGACGCATCGGTCTTCGACATAGAAGGCAAGCACGCTAGAGATGTGCTATCTCAGTGCAAATGGGATTTAGTCCAACTTTGCGGTAAATTAGGCTTGAGTACATCGTATTATCCATCTAGGTTCAAAAGAATATGGGTTGAAGAATCGGAGTACCCCATATATCAGCCTTCACAGATAGTCGAAGCGTATCCACAACCAAATGCTTGGTTATCTGAGATTACTAAAGCAAACTTTGACGAACTGAGAGCAAAGAAAGGCCAAATACTTCTGACGCGTTCAGGAACAATTGGCAAGTGTACGGTTGTAAGCAACACGCTGAGCGATAAAATTATTAGCGATGATATGATTCATATCGATTGCAACCAACCATTTGATGTGGGCTATATATATGCCTTTTTGCGTACAAGAATTGGCGGCGTATTGGTTAATACTAATACATATGGTGCAGTTATCTCGCATATTGAGCCTGAACATCTAGAAGAGGTTCTAATCCCAAATCCTGCTAAAGAAATCAAAGTAAAGATCAATGACTCCATAATGAAATCATTTAGCTTGCGTGATGAGTCCAATAAGCTGATTGATAAAGCCCATGATCTACTTAAGGAAGAACTCAGATTGCCGGAGCTTAAGGATTTAAAGCCGAAATACTTTAACGCAGATGCAGATTTGAGAAGCTACTCGGTTAAACTAAGTGAGCTTAGCAATAGACTTGATGGATCGTATCATGTTCCAGTCATAGACTCGATAATGGATCACATAAAAAGACATTCATCTGAAGTAAAAGACATTGCTGATCCAGGAATAAGTAAAGATATTATTCTGCCAGGTCGTTTCAAGCGTGTGTATGTTGAGGAAGGACAGGGCACAGTCTTTTTTGGCGGTAAGCAGCTTTATGAATTAGATCCATCGAACAAAAAATACTTGTCGCTTCAGCATCATGCGAAGAGGATAAAAGAGCAGCTTACTTTAGAAGAGAACATGATTATGATAACTTGTAGCGGTACGATTGGTAAGGTTATGCTGGCACCAAAGCATTGGGAAGGGTGGACCGCAAACCAGCACATCATTAGAGTAGTACCGGCAGATGATTCGGTTGCAGGTTACATATACGCATGGCTTTCCACTCCCTATGGTTATGAATTGGTTCATAGGTTCACATACGGCGCAGTAGTTGATGAAATCGATGACAATCATGTCTCACAGGTGCAGATACCTCTTTTAAACAATAAAGAAAAACAGAAAGAGATAAATGATTTAGTGCTTGAGGCTAATCGAAAGAGATATGAAGCATACGTTTTAGAGCAGCAAGCGATTAGAGTAGTGGAAGACGAGGTCATCCAGGAGATTAAATAAACATTTCCAAAAGATAGAAAGCATAAAAGCCAAGCCCTTTTACAGGGCTTTTTATTTTATGCGAATCGCTTAGTGTAGTTACATTCGAACAAGCGTTTGTGGTATAATGTGGCGGATATATAAGCAATCGGTACTATAATGGCAAGATATAAATCCTTGTTCATTGAGAGCGATCTTAAATCGTGAAGAATGAACATGTGGCTTGCGAGCAGCTATTATGAAAATCCACAGAATAACAACCATACAATCATACAAGCCTTTTATTGAATTCTGCTGGGGCCAATTCTGTAAGAATAACGGTGGCCAAGAAGAGGTAATGCAAAAATTCAATATTATATTTGGCGAGAATGGTGCGGGTAAGTCGTGTATATGCGACATATTGAAAAGCCTATCGCAGGCACAAGATTTTCAGGGTACTCCACCAAAGTTAGCAGAAGTGGAGATAAAAGAAGGTAATAGCAAAAATACATATCGATATGAGAATAATAACTGGGCTCCAAATCAACTTGCCAAAAACTCCCTATTGTTCTTTGACGTTGATTTTATAAGCGCAAATGTGCATACCCACGGAGACCGATCAAATCAGCAAGGTAGACACTCGCAGAACTCCGGCAAAATCATAATCGACCTAGACAAAAAAGCAAACGAGTTGAAGGATGAAATCTCGTCGAAAAAAGAAGACCTATATGCGCTAGAGAAATCCTGCTCGGGCATATTTTCGCGAACTTTTACCGAAGATGACAAGAAGCTATTTGCCGAATATGAAAATATTGATGATGAGGGTAAAGAGGCTAAGGTTCAAGAATTAAAAGAAGATCTGAAAAAGGTTGAGGCTGATTTGGCCGTACTCCATAAGTTAAGCAGAAAATACACTGAAATAAATCAGCTGACTACGGTTCGACAAGTAGGTTTTTTGGCTAGTCTGTCTCCTATAGGAACCTATACGGAATTATTTACTCGGCAACTTAAGGAAAGATCGCAAGATGAGGCTGATGCAAAGATAAAAGCACATTTCGACAGACATAAGCGTTTTATAGAAGCAGCCAAGGACCATATCCCTCAAGACTTCAAGGATGAAGATTGTCCCTTGTGTATGCAGCCGCTTTCCGGTGCCACTAAGGTGATTGAATACTATAGAACAGCTTTTGACCAAGCATATGAAATTAAAAAAAATAAGTTCTTGTCTGACATAAAAACATTGAAAAGCGAGCTGGAATTATTAAAAGCCGAATTGAATTTATTGCCTGCAAAAGCGGTGGAAGTTTTTGATGCCCTAGAGAAGATAAAAAGCGATTTCGAGATTGCGGATGTTTATAGCCTAGAGGAGAAAAAAGAGTATAACAAAAAACTCAATGACATTGCCGTTGTTAAAATTGATGAGCTATCCTCAGCCTTAGAAAAGCTGAAAAATATCGAACGCGAGCAATTTGATGCAGGCAGAACCTATGATTCGATAACTGAGCTAATTAATCAAACCAAAAATTTGGTTGATAGCCTGAATAGCCTTTTGGCTGAGAAGAACCTAATTATCACAAATTTCAAAGAAAAATATTCCGACCAAAGCAAAATTACGAGCGAAATTGCAGAGAAAAGTCAGCAACAATCCGAATTGCAAAAGAGCATCAATTTCTTAACAAGCGATGCAGTAAAACTCATAAAAGACCAAAATGACGCTATAGAGAAAAAGAAAAAAG
>Ga0351947_1051_pt1 | contig 13740 bp, 10 predicted proteins | sample BONcelT113001G13_FD_205815 | JGI IMG/M metagenome (GOLD analysis project Ga0351947, IMG submission 205815) | Enriched cells from coal bed in the Powder River Basin, Montana, United States - BONCAT cells T11 rep3 HSBNCT.T11.300.1.G13 ...
ATTATAAAAAGTTTCCGTGCGTTAAATTGACAAATATGACAATACCCAAACATTTAGAAAAGGAATTTAAAAGAACTATTTTGATGTATAATAGTTTTCTGCAATGGATTTTTTTTTGCTTTTTGAATACAAGTAGAGATTCCAGTTACAAGGATAATCACATTTTTTCAGTAATATCACAGGACTTTATTGAGACATTAACTTCTACTCCAATTTTAATTAAAGAGGGTATATTAAGACCGACAATTAGAGAATCTAGATTTTTATTAGAAATGTCTATAAAAATGGCATATATACAACAGAAAGTCTATAATGATGGGATTGATGAAAAAATAAAAAATTATACAAAAATCCTGAATTCTCCGAGTATTAGCTTAATGAAACAAGTTAAGTTAGATATGATAAATGAGAATATCCAAAATGATTTCTATGAAGAATGTGGTAAGTTGTATGGATTTTCTTCGAATTTTGTTCATTTGACTTCATTGCAAATTGAAGATAGAATTAATATTCTTTCAGATGGATTTTGGTTAGGGCAGGAATCGGGAACAATGCTAAATGAATTAAATAACTATCTTGAAAGAATTTATGCAGTTTCAATTGTCTATATTATGCATAGTGTTCCAACTTATGTTACAGGAGATTGGATTGTTGAAAATTCCTCCATAGCTTCCCTAATTGTATCTTGTCTACCAAATCGTGGGTCAAAAGAATCGCTCATTGAAAAACCACCTTCAATTCGTCTAAATGTTGGAAAAAAAATCGTTGGAATTGAAAGTTCCTGTAGTTCTGAAAGTTTTTCATGAATTCTTGTAGGTCTTCTTAATTCAATTTCTCTCAGATTCATATCACTGATTGTAAAAGGCTTTTCTTTATTTATGCCTACAGTCACAGTATTGTTTTCATTGTCACGTCTAATTGTTATTATATTACTAGATGTTGTTAATTCTGCATGAGTAAAATTAATCTCTCTAATTAAATTTATTACTCTTCCTGCATTTAAGAACCAAATTAACTTAAGTATTGTCGTTTTACTTGAGCCATTTTTACCTGTCAATAAATTAAGGTCTGGATGAAAATGTAAATCCAAGGGTATTTCCCTATTATTTAGTCCTTCAACGTAAAGTCTTTTTATCATTTTATATGTTTATTTAATTGTAGTTGCAATATTTAAATTTGTGCATAACGGTAAATTGTATGAGTAGTGGCAGATTGCGTGGTAATTTCCTGTCAAACAGCTACAAAGTTTGAGCGGGCTACAAGCCTTGATATTTAGCACTTTCCCTGCCATTACTTATACAAAATGTTGAACTAAATCCGCCTACGCGGATAGCTGTTCGTTTCAGTTTTCAAAAGTACCCGATTTTTTCTATAATCGTTAGATTATTAACAACAAAAATCAATGATTATGAGAAAAAAATCGGGTTTTACCATTGTAGAGCAGGCTATCATGCTTGTTCCTGAGTTTGAAAAGGTTGTCCGCAGGCTAGAGCAGCAAGTTACCTTACGCGGTCAGAGTACGAGTACGCTGAAGAATTACATCAGGAGGATTGCCTTGTTTGTGATTCATTTCGGGAAGCTGCCCGAGCAAATCGATCCGGAAGAAATCAACGATTACCTTGTTTCCCTGGCCAGGGATCCGAAGTCTCCGTCACGAAGTAGTTTTAAACACATGGTTTACGGACTTCGTTACTATTATCGGCTTCTTGGGATGAATAAAAGTGCAATCGCCCTGCCTTCGCTCAAAGGAGACACAAAACTGCCGGTGATCCTGAACCAAAGCGAACTCAAAGAACTCCTTGCTGCTCCGTCTCTTCTAAAACAACGCGTTGTTCTTGCCCTGATTTATTCGGCAGGGCTTCGCGGACAAGAGGTCATCAATCTGAAGATCTCCGACATCGATTTTGAAAGAAAGACCATCCACATCCGGCAAAGCAAGTACAAAAAGGATCGGGTGGTTCCGCTGGCTGGGAGTATGTCCGTAGGGTTGAAAAAATACTTGGCGGCAGAAAACCCGCACCTCTGGCTGTTCAATGGCAAAGAGCCCGATGGCCGATACAGTGTCAAGGGGCTTTCCTGGGTAATGCGTGAAAATCTGAAAAAAACTTCCATAAAAAAGGAGGTGAGCCTGCATTCCCTACGTCATTCTTATGCCACCCATCTGCTGGAACAGGGACTGAACATTGTGACCCTCAAAGAGCTGTTGGGGCATGCCGACATAACCACCACCATGATCTACCTCCATGTAGCACAGTGTCCATTGATCAAACCTCACAGCCCGTTGGATACTCTCTATAACTATCCAAAAAATGCGGACAAGGTTTGAATTGGCCGATGTGGTGACCCTTTTCGGTACAAAGCTGATTTCCAATGTCAAATTATCGCTCTTTCAAATTAAGGTTCTGCGAAAGATCGCAATCTGCCGCACTGCGGCACTAGGTGGGCATGAGGAAGTTTGCGACAGTTGTGGTACGGTGCGCTACAGCTACAACAGCTGTGGCGATAGGCACTGCCCCAAATGTCAGGCTGCAAGACAGGCATTCTGGATCGATGACCTGGTGCAAAAAACCTTACCCATAAAGCACTACCACCTTGTATTCACTGTCCCCCACCATTTGAATGCCGTTTGCCTGCACAACCAAAGTGTATTTTACAACCTGTTGTTTGCATCAGTCTGGAATACACTCAGAGCATTTGGGTACTCCCACTTTAGTGTTGAAACCGGGGCTGTGGCGGTGTTGCACACCTGGGGTCAAAACCTTTCATTTCACCCACACATCCATTGTATTGTTCCTGCTGCAGGATATACCATCGATGGGCAATGGAAGGAAATCGGACATTCCGGAAACTATTTATATCCAATCAATCAACTAAGTGAGTCTTTCAAGGCCCATTTCCTTGATAGCCTCAAGCGCACCTTGCGAAAAAAGGAAGAACTGTCGCTGTTCTTTGATACGGTGCAAATGGCATACAAAACACGTTGGGTAGTTCACTGTGAACCTTCTCTGGCTAATGCGGATCATGTGGTAAAATACCTGGGACAATACACGCATCGGGTAGCCATCACAAACAAGCGTATTTTGGACATAGCAGACGGAAAAGTGACCTTTATTGCCAAAGATTATCGGGACAATGCCATTAAAAAACCTGTAACCCTTGAAGGAGTGGAGTTCCTGCGCCGATTTACCTTGCACATCCTGCCCTCGAGATTCGTGAAAATCAGGCATTATGGTATTTATAACCATACAGCCAAAAGCCACATGGGGTTGTTCTTTGTCCCTGAGAAAAAGCCCGACGTCGATGCCCTGATCAACCGCCAAAATCCGCCGGAGACCGGCCTGCAACGCTTCGAAAAACTCACGGGGGTCAACCCATGCAAATGCCCGTTGTGCAAATCCGGACGAATGGTGGCAATCAGGGAACTACCGCGGATAAGGGCTCCGGATTGTTTCTTCCCTGTTCAATTTCCAGTTCTGAATTAGTGATCATTACCAAATTGCGCTTATACGCAACAGGGAGTTCTATGCCCCCAAAAAGGGATATGTGCACAAAACCTCCTCACAAACGACTGGTATATTCATGTATAAAAACTCAAAAGCACAAAAACCTGCAATACTTCAAAGAACGCTCGTTATATAATAATCCAAAAAATCATTAAAACCGCCATTAAGCACATAGCTTTTGGCCCCGCAGGTGTAGTTCAACACCGACTCCTCGCTCGGTCTTGCATACCGCTCAGAGTCCTATTTATTAGCAACTGGCCATTTTATTTTCTATCGTCAAATATAATAAATCCCATAATACGGAGAACTGCCCTTTATGTGTGCGTAGGTAGGGATGGGCAGGAAGGCTCTTGCTGCAAACTTCGGTTGTACGATGGCTTGATCGATTTGCGGAATGTGCCTTACTGCGAAGGGAGGGGAGCGTTGGCTAGCTCTGCTCTATTTTGTATTTTTATAATCATGTCGTTAAGGAATCAATACAGAAGCTATCGGGATATAAAGAACAAGTTATAACGATTGCTGTTTCTGATAGTGATATGACAGAACTAATGTCTGAACCGTTGATTAATGTGATTAATTGATTAATATGACTAATAACAAAGCCCTGCTTTCGCAGGGTTTTGTATTACTTTTTGTTTGTTTTTTCAATAATTTTTGAAATCAACTGCACCTGCTTAAAAGGTTTACTTATAAAATCGTCACAACCTGCTGTTAAGGCTTTATTTTTATCTGCCTCTGTTGAACAAGCTGTTTGGGCTATTATTGGTAAATTTGGCAAAAATTGCTTTATTTGTTTTGTTGCTTCATATCCATCCATTAAAGGCATTTTAATATCCATTAATATCAAATCAATATTCTTGTTTGTTTTGCATATTTCAACGGCCTCAAACCCGTTTATTACCCTGATGATGTTGAAATTTGAAACTGATAATAACTCTTCTACTAACATAAAATTAAAATCTTCATCTTCGGCAATTAATACTGTTATTGGCGTATTATTAGCAAGGGTGATTTCATTGACGATTTGGTTTTCAGAATTACTATCCTGTTTTTCTAATTTATAAGGAACAGTAAAATAAAACACTGAGCCTTTTCCGATTTCTGATTTAAGCCAGATTTCGCCACCATGGAGCTCAACATAAGCTTTGGATATAGATAAACCTAAGCCTGAGCCCCCATATTGGCGATTATCCAAAACTTCAACCTGCCGGAAACGTTTGAATATTTCCTCGTGCATGTCGGAATGGATACCTATGCCAGTATCCTCAACATAAAATTCCAAAAAATCATTTTTCAAATTGTAGCCAAAATACACATGCCCCTGACTAATATATTTAAATGCATTATCAAGCAAATTAGTGAGTATCTGCATAAATTTGGTCTCATCCAACAAAATAGTTGCATCGCTATCAGCAAGGGGAGTATCAAACCGAAGTGTAGTATTATTATTTTTAGCTCTTACTGAAAACTGTTCATAAATTAATTTACACTTAGAGTTTACATTTGTATTCTTTAAAACCAGTTTTTCCTGTCCGGCTTCAATTGTAGAAATACTAATAATGTCGTTAATAATGGATAGTAACTGGTCGCTACTTTTAACAATAATATCACTGAAATGCCTACGCACATCAGGTACCAAATTGGGATCAGTAAGAATTTCAGAAAAACCAACGATAGAATTCAGTGGGGTCCTGATTTCATGTGAAATATTATGTAGAAATGACGTTTTCAATTGGTCACTTTCTTCGGCTTTTAATTTAGCCGCAATAAGTTCTTGCAGTATCTTTTTACTTTGCGTAATATCTTCTTTGATTGCTACAAAATTGGCAACTTTCCCATTGCTATTCAGAATAGGTGTTATAACTGCCTTTACCCAATAGAGTTCCCCGTTTTTCTTTTTGTTTTGGAATTCACCTGTCCAGTCTTTACCTGAAAGGATATTATCCCAAAGGTCTTTATAAAATTCTTTTGGGTGATTCCCTGATTTCAGAAACCGTGGATTTTTACCCCGTGCTTCTTCGTACGAATATCCAGTAAGTTCAGTAAAAAACGGATTAACGTAATTAATATTTCCCTCCGCATCGGTAATCTCAACAGCAACAGAACTTGCTTCAACGGCACGGTTAAGGAGTTTTAGCTTCTCTTCTGCCCGCTTGTGCTCGGTGATGTCCTGGAAGAATCCATTAATCCTGCGGTTCTTCAAATCCGCTTTACCAATAGTGTGAACCGCGCGCGTGTTGCCTTTTGCTGTAATTATTTCCAACTCCAGGTCGTAATTCTCGCCATGCTCGATAGCGCGTTGCACGGCTTTATTGATAATTGGTCTGGACTCATTGGTGTAATAATTGATTCCCGCATCAACACTTGGACTTGATGATATCTCAACCTCATGTATGCGATACACCTCGTCCGTCCATTTTTGCTCCATGGTATCGATATTGAATGACCAGCCTCCCACTTTGCCAATACTTTCTGTTTCTGAGAGCAACTCTTTGCTGATTTTCAACTCTTCCTCACTTTGCTTTCTGATTTCAATTTCAGCATTCAGGTCTTCCAGCAAATTGAGCGCTGCGATGTTGGCGTTAACTAGTTCTTCCGTCTGTTTTTTCACCAGCTCTTCGAGCCGTAATTTTTCATTTCTCTTATACGCAGCGGCTTCTTTAATTTTAAGCATGGCAAGAATCTGCGCTTTAAGTTCGGTTGCGTCGATGGGCTTTGCTAAAAAGGCTTCACCTCCGGCTTCAAGTGCCAAAATGCGGCTTTGTTTATCTCCTGTCAAAGCTGTCAGGAAAATGATGGGAGTTTCCGACAGTTGTTCATCAGCCTTTAGTGTTTTGCATACCTGGTAACCATCCATCACGGGCATTATGATGTCGAGCAATATCACATCGGGGTTGTTTTTTCTTGCTGACTCTATGCCTCTTTGCCCGCTCTCTTCCGCATAAACGACCGATTGTGGAATTACTTCAGAAATGATTGCTTTAAGCGTAATCAGGTTATCTCTGTTGTCATCGATGGCAAGAATTTTAATTTTTTTATTTTCCATAAAGCGTCTCGTTAATGGTGTTGAAGAAGATGCTTTCGTCAATTGGTTTTGCAATAAATGCATTAAATCCATGCGCCAAAACCAGTTCGCGGTCTTCCATAAGTGCGCTTGCTGTTAATGCTATAACAGGAGTAAGCTGCAGTCGTCCATCGCTTCTAATGGCCTTAAACGCTTCAATCCCATCCATCTCAGGTAATGCTATATCCATTAGTATCAAATCGGGCAAATACTTTTTAGCTTTCTCTACACCTTCTCTTCCGTTTACAGCTTCAATCACTGTAAATTTATCTGCCAGAACTGCTTTTACGGTAATCATATTGTCCGGATTGTCTTCAACTACCAGCACGGTAGGCTTTCCTGTGATGGGTTTCTTTTCTATATCCGGTTTTGCAACTTTTTCCGTTTTGCCAACTATCATTTCTCCCACTACTTTAACCAGATCGTGGCGTTTTATATCTCCTTTTTGGATGAGCTGATAAACATTATTCCGCTTCAAAAACTGAAGGTCTTCTTTGGTGATGTATTTGGCAGTGAGTATCAAAACTGGTATGTGCGCAGTGATGTCTGCATTACGAATGGACTGAAGAACCTGAAATCCATCAATTCCGGGCATCATTAAATCCAGAATAATTGCATCGGGAATTACTGTGTTGAATAATTCCAACGCTTCAGCACCGTCTTTTCCAACCACTACTTTGTATCCGTTCTCTTCTAAAAAATCTTTTATCTGAATAACTGCGGGTTCACTGTCTTCGACAAGCATGACCGTTTTAGCACCACTCGGCACTGTACTTATTTCGGGTTTAGGGATGGTTTTGGTTATGCTGCCATCATCTGTACTATTTTCGGCTACCTGGTAATTCTCATCGTAAACTATGGGAAGGGTAAGTGTAAATTCAGAACCTTTGCCCTGCACACTCTTAACCATAACAGACCCGCCCAGCAGATTGGCATATTTTTTTGCTATGGCCAAACCGAGACCCGTTCCACCAAACCGGCGAGACACCCCGGAATCAGCTTGCCGGAATTCATCAAAAATATGAGGAAGATGTTCTGCACTGATACCGATGCCGGTATCGGCAACCACAATGGCAACTTTATCGTCGAGTTTTTTAACCGAAATACTAACACCTCCATTTTCAGTAAACTTTACCGCATTACCAATAAGATTTTGCAGTATATGCCTGAACTTGTTGGCATCGGTGGCAATTTGAACTTTACAGTCGCCCACAGCATTATTTAGATAAATATTTTTTTCGGTGGCCTGTGGCTGTATCATGCTTGCTACATCATCAATGGCAGCGCAAAGATCAAACTGCGTGGCATCAATCTCCTCCATTCCCGATTCAATTCTTGAAATATCCAATACATCATTGATCAGGGACAATAGATTTTTACCGTTTCGTTCAATCACTTCCAGGTAACCAAGTTCTTCGTCGGGAATTTGTTTTGCAAGCCTTCGGCTAAGCACTCCTGAAAGTGCTATAACTGAATTTAGCGGTGTGCGAAGCTCGTGGCTCATATTCGAGAGAAAACTTGTTTTAAGTTTGTTTGCTTCGTTTAACTGATTTTTCTGAACCTCGAGCTCTCTGTTTTGTTCGGTTAGTTCAGATGATTGGGCTGATAATTCTCTTTGCTGTAATTCCAGCTCGCGGTTTTGCTCCTCTAATCTGGCTGATATTGCTTTGATTCGACGGTAAGCCAAAACTCCTTCAATACGGACAGCATAGGTAATATGAATTGCTTCGATTAACTGAATGGAAATTTGGTTGTAAACACCAACACCTGCCAATGATATGATGGCAATAACTTCGCCACCTGAAACGATGGGTATGGTTATTATTTCGTTTGGAATAAATTTGCCTTTTACTGTATTATACAAAAAGCGGGTTGCTTCGGGAACATTCTTAAGATGCTGAATTTTATGTGTAGAAACTGCAGCGCCAAATTCCCCTTCGTGCCCCGAAGCCGAAAATGATTTTTTGGCATCATCGTCAATTCCGATAGATTCGAAATGCTCATAATGTTTCTTATCGTCGCTGAGCAGATAAGCCGCAGCCATTTGTGAACCGGTTTGGTCCATCATTATTTGCAGCGTACTTTGAAAGAAATTTTTCGCATCATCTTCACTGAGCATTTTGCCGGTGAGCATAACAACCTTATTACTGATTTCGGTATTTGCTTGTATCGTATTTACCAACGAATTAAAGGAAGCTGCAAGGCCACCAAATTCATTTTTTGAAGTATTCGAGCTTCGGGCAGTTAAATCACCTTCCCTAAAGCGCACGGCTGTTTCGGAAAGTTCATCAATCGGAAGTCGAATAGCCCGTATCAAAAAATTACTTATCAACAACAAAAGTACCAGGAATGCGGCAAAAAGTATCATTAATTGCGTGTTCAACGAGCTTTTTAATTCCTGTGAAGTGATATATAATGAATCGGCTTTGTTCCTGGCAAAAATATCGATTTTCTCCAACGACCTATAAAGAACTTCAACCTGATTGCCTGCAATCCCACTCGAAATGGTTCTTAATGCTGCCTCTGTTGCTTTTCCTTCCCTAAGCAAACGGATGGTTTCTTCACGCATTGAATTCCATACAATAAAGTTTTGCTTCAGAGTATCTATATCGGAGTGGGGACCTAAATACCACCTATAAACAATATCCAATTGAGAGAACGCTGAAGATTTATATATCTCAATATTGTTGATTATCATTGTCATTCTCGATTCTCCTTCGGGTAAAAACAAATCTTTCATATCGCGGTGAATGGCAGTGATGTCGAATTTAAATGCCCCTAAAGCCCTGCGTACCTGCAACGGATGATTATACATTGTTACTGTTTGCAGGGCGATTTTGTTGGTCTGTTGATAGGAGATAAAGCCCAGAACAGCTACGAGCAGCATCATTGCCCCAAAGCCGATTTTGAGCTGAGTTGCAATTTTTAAGTCTTTTAGTTTCATATATATATCATTTATTTTTTTCTGAATATGGCCGATTGGGGATAAACCTCTTTAAATTTGCCGGCTTTTAGGATTTCTCTCTCGGTTTCACCGCAAATAAGCAATCCGTCTTCAGCAAGTGAATCACTTATTTTATCGATAATTATCTTTTGAACCTCCGGTTTGTAATAGAATAAAATATTGACACACAGTACCATGTCAAAATTGCCGTAAATGCTTTCCGGCGGACTGCTGTACTGTTTGCTTAAAAGGTCGAAAACTGAAAACTCACAATATTTCTTCAGCTCGGGAATTACAGCATACGAGTTCCCTGACTGAACAAACCATTTTTCAAATTGCTTTCGGGTTAAATTACCGACAGATTCTTTAGTATACTTGCCTAAACGAGCTATATTTACCTGTTTTTCGTTCTGGTCGGTTCCAAATATCCGGTACCTGATTTTATAATTCTGCCCAATGAGGTTCTCTAATATCATGGCCAGGCTGTAGGGTTCTTGGCCACCGGCACATGCCGCCGACCAAATCCGTATTTCTTTGCTATTGCTGTTTCTTTTGCGAAATACTATCTCCGGAAATACAATACTTTCCAAAACAGAAAAGGTAAGTTTATTTCGGAAAAACTCACTATAGCTTACCTGCATTAATCCGGCAAAAAGCGTTGCTTCCTTTTCGTTTTCTGCCACAAAACGGCTATAATCTGTTATATCAGAGCATCCCGTTAAACCAATCCGTTGCAAAATGGTTTTATTCACAAACGATTCATCAAACATCGAGATATTCATTCCATGATCATTCATAAACAGTTCAACCATATTTTGATACATTCCGCTCATGTTTTATACCCGATTATTTGTCTTTTCTATTCAACTATCTTGTACTTAGGGTCTTCGCCAAGTTTTTTCAGCAAATTATTTATCTCTTTTTTTAATTCTACCATGGTTATTTCGCGACCGACCGTAAATTTGAAAAAGCGTTCTAATTCAGCCATCTTCGCCAAAAGCGCATTTTCGGCTTGCTTGCGGTCGGTAATATCTCGAAAAACTTCGTAAGCCGTGCCTTTTTCAAAATATGCAGAAAGGGTAACCGTTTTGATTTCACCGTTTTTACATGTTATCAAGTATTCTTTATACCCGGTTGGCACGTCATTTTTAATCGATCGTTCAACTTCCTGGCCCCAATCATGTATTACAAAATTTCTATACTCATTATCAGGATATGCTTTGGTAAACCATTCTTCCATGGATGGAATTTCTTGATGCGTATAGCCAAATACTTGAATAAATTGCTTATTAAGAAAACTCAATTTTCCGTCTTTTTCGGCAATGGTAATTGGAATAGGAAAGTTTTCTATTGATTTACGAAATTTCTCTTCGCTTTCTTTGGCCTTTACTTCGCTTTCCCTGATGTTCTTATTCAACTCCATTTGCTCCAACTTCTGAAAGGTTGTTTCACTGATAAGCTGGGTCATGTTCAGCAAAAAATCCATTGCGTTTTTAACCTTTTCCTGCGAAAAAATGGGTACCTTGCTAAGAGCATCAAGATATTTGTTCTCATCAAATCCATACTTCTTAGCTTGTTTCTTGAAAAAGGGAATATCGGGTTCTTCAAAAAAGAATTGTCCGGAAAAGAGATTTGCAACATGTTCCCCGTTTATTACAACAGGCATAGCTACATCAACCAGGCCGTTTAAACATTTGTAGAAATGGTATTTTTCGCCCTCACCCATTTTATTGGCTAACTCCGTATCGCTGATAGTGCACTTTTTCGAAGTTTCGGGATTTATACGGTGAAATTCAGTGCACATTTGCCTCCACCCTGATTTAGACACAATGTTACCATCAAGGTCTAAAATAGCAGTTACAAACCCTGTTGATTTGTTGAATCCTTCGAGTAAAGTGTCAACTTTGGCGAAATCGATTGTGTCTAAAATATTGATTTTCACAATTCAACGATTTGGACATCATGTTAAAGTTAATCTATTTTGCTTTTAAAACCTAATTAATATTTTCCGGTCAGATCAAGCTTATATATGGCGCACTATGGTTGCAATAAAAGCAGTGTATGGCAGCTAAGGGACGGTTGCAGGGATGGGCTGCCATACTCTGCTTTTGTGCGTGGGCATATTTTTCATTTTTTTTCAATCAAGCGGTAAATTATCATCGAAGCGGGTTTTTTGGCTTGTTGCTAACGTTTTGCAGCTACAAGAAGTTGGCGATTTCGAAGCACAAAACTGTCTTCCACCACTGAACTTGATACGAAGAACAAAGCTTCATTTAACCACTGAACCGCCAATTTCTTGTAGGTGCTGTTATAGCCAGTGCCTTTTTGTGTCTGCATTGTCTTTATTGTAAATTGCTTTTTCCTAAGTTACATTTTTCGCAGAGTGTTTCTAAATTTTCAATGACCGTCTCACCGTCTTTACTCCATGGAGTTATATGGTCAACATGCAATATTACACTTTGGTCTTTTGCAGGAGAGCGTCCACATTTTCTACATGAAAAATTGTCTCTTTGCAGAATTGTCCAACGCATTCGCAAATTAATATTGCGAGAAGTTCGTTTCGTTTTAATTTCTTTCTCGGGTCGGCTTTGATTTTCTATAGAAACATTAAGTGGAATTAAATCCGTATTGTCATTTTCGCTTAGTTCGGTTGGATTTTCAGAATTTACATATTCAATAAAAGCTTCTAATGCGGCTGTCCATGAACCAAAACGTCTTCCATAGGTCGCACCGTGAAATTTAGAGAGAGGTGCAACTACTTCTCCATATTTAGGCTGTCTTCCAAGAAGTGTCCATAAGTCCAAGATATTTTGGAATAGCTCTTCAGTTGAATTATTTATGACATTAGAAACTTCTAAATTCGCTTTTTCCTTTGCTTTGTTCCAGCTACCGAACCGAACGCTCATTGTAACACTTGTGAATTTTCCATGTTTAGTATATTCATCTGACGTCAAATTGGGTTTGTTTAATTCTTTTGCAACTTGAATAAGGTCAGCGATTAAAACTTCGTCCCTTATTTGTTTCTCGCCATATTCCATTCCTTTCAGGCTTTTTTCGCCTTCTAACCCTGCTTCTTTGAGTAAAGAGTTCCAATCGCCAAATCTTTTTATTGCACTATTTAAACTGTATTTCGCTCCATTCTTTTTAGAGTAGTCTCTTTGCTTAAGGCAATTTTTTCCTAATCTATTAGCGACAGCACGCAGGTCATTGAGATATTCAATGTCCGTAACTTTTATCCGCATGTTTGTCAACTCATATTTCATACTTTGTCGTCTTTTGGTATTGGCTATAACGATCCCTGGGCAGGTGCAGTGGCGGTTTTAGAACCTCGTCCCTATACCCCGAAACCAAATATAGCAAAAAGATATGAACTATCGGCTTGCACTTACCCGCCATTGTCGCTTGCCTAATGTTGGCAATATGTAGCCCGCATTTATCCCTCGTAGAACAAACGTTTCTGACCAATCACTCAACCAAAAAATTTAAAGAAAAGTGAGGAAAAAATCATTCTATGCCAGTCGAACGATGAGTTTGGTAATAATATTTGTAAACTTTATTTTAATATATGTAAAGTATGCTTGTCTATATGAAAACTATGTATTACATTTACAGAAACAAAATTCTATAAATATGAAGACAAAAAACTTATTACTACCTCACTATTTTCAGAAAATTGGATGGGGTCTTTTCATTTTCTCATTTATTTTTTTGGTCGGAGCTATGTATACGTTTAATACTCTAAAGCTGTTTAGCCAGAATAACAGCCATTACGCAACTCTCACTCTTTACATTATTCTTTTGCTTTCAGCTCTTTTCGTGGCTTTTTCAAAGGAAAAAATTGAAGACGAGTTAATCCAAAGAATTAGATACAAGTCTATTGTAATAACTGCTTATATAGGGTTCTTACTATTTATAATAATATTGATAATGTACGCCTTTAATCAGTCGTTTGATTTTCTACCAAGACCTGTATTCACCTATTTAAGGTTTATGAATCCACTTACCATGTTTATGTTTTACGTCCTGATATTCAGAGTAAGTTTATTTATTTCAAAAAATGGAATAAAGAATGAAGAATAATATAAGAGTAGAAAGGGCTATAGTTAAAATCTCACAGCAACAGTTGGCTGAAGCAATTGGTGTAAGTCGTCAAACTATAAATGCCATTGAATTGGGGAAATACGTACCATCAACAGTATTATCTCTGAAAATAGCAAGATTCTTCACAA
>Ga0351947_1052_pt1 | contig 13603 bp, 8 predicted proteins | sample BONcelT113001G13_FD_205815 | JGI IMG/M metagenome (GOLD analysis project Ga0351947, IMG submission 205815) | Enriched cells from coal bed in the Powder River Basin, Montana, United States - BONCAT cells T11 rep3 HSBNCT.T11.300.1.G13 ...
GAGGTCGAGGACAACAAGATCGAGCTCGTTGGACCGGACCTCAAGGACATGGGAGACAAGAAAGCCTACCCGCTGGCGATCATCGTCGATGTAGCCGGCCGCAAGATGCAGAAAGACTTCGAGCCGATTCTCGAGCGCCAGATTCACCACCTCATCAACGGTGCGGAGGGCGTCATGCACGTCTCGCAGCGCGATGTCATGTGGGTTCGTGTCGGCACAAAGGCCGTCGAGAAGGGCTTTAGCCTGACCGATATCGGCCGCATCCTGCACACCAAGATACTCAACGAGTTCCCGGCAATCGTCGATAAGGTCCAGGTGACGATCTACACCGAGGCCGATAAAGTCCACGAGTTGATAGAGGGCGCGAGAAAAGAGTATCACGAGCGCGATGAGCGCGTATCGGGCTTGACCGACGAGAACGTCGATACCTTCTATAGCTGCACACTCTGCCAGTCGTTCGCCCCGACCCACATCTGCATTATCACCCCGCAGCGCCTGGGTCTGTGCGGCGCGTACAACTGGCTCGACGGCAAGGCCTCCTTCGAGATCAACCCGACCGGCCCCAACCAGCCGATTCTCAAGGGCAACACCCTTGATGTGGAGAAGGGTGAGTGGGACGGTATCAACGAGTACCTCTCCAGAGCGTCCAATGGCGCGATTCAGAGGCTCTACGCCTACTCGATGATGGAGAACCCGATGACCTCATGCGGTTGCTTCGAGGCCATCGTCGCGCACTTGCCGCTCGTCGATGAGGAGACGGGCGATGTGAGAAGCGGCTTCATGGTCGTCAATCGCGACTATGCGGGGCAGACCCCGTTCGGCATGACCTTCTCTACTATGGCTGGTCTCGTCGGCGGCGGCATGCAGAACCCGGGTATGGCCGGCGTTGGTAAGTACTTCCTCGGCAGCCCGAAGTTCCTCTCGGCCGACGGCGGCTTCACGCGCGTGGTCTGGATGCCAAAAGAGCTCAAAGAGCAGCTCGCCGGCATCCTGGAGGCGCAGGCCGAGCGCGCCGGCGACCCCGGCCTCATCGACAAGATCGCGGATGAGACAAATGCTCTCACCATGGAAGAGGTCATGACGTACGCGAAGTCCAAGAACCATCCGGCGCTCGCGTTGGACATGCTTGGCTAAGATGGATTCGATGCGGACGGCGGGGCGCTCAGATTGCGCCCCGCCCCCGCGATTTTTCTCAGCGACGGCCGTATGGCCGAATAAATGATAAACCTTAGTGGAGGTGAGCGAATGTGGCTTTAACCGGAATGGATATTTTTAAACAGCTCCCGAAGACTAACTGCGGCCAGTGTGGGATTCCTACCTGCCTGGCGTTTGCGATGAAGCTTGCCGCTGGCGGCGCTTCTCTCGAACAGTGCCCGCATGTTAGCGAGGAGGCAAAAGCGCTGCTCTCTGAGGCGTCTGCGCCCCCGATGCGCGGCGTGACGATAGGTGAGGGTGAATACGCGCTCAAAATTGGTGAGGAACTCGTCATGCACAGGCACGAGAAGACCTTCTTCAACCCGCCTGGCTTGGCGCTTCTTGTAGAGGACACGGAAGACGGAGCGGCCGTCGACGCACGACTTGCCGCGCTCAAGGAGGCTACCTATGAGCGTGTCGGGCAGACCTTGCGCGCCGACCTTGTCGCGGTCAAGAACGCTTCGGGCGACGCCAACACCTTTAGCGATATGGTGAAGAGGGTCGCGGCGGGCATCCCATATCCGCTCGTTTTGATGGCGGATGCGGCGGCAATCGACGCAGCGATGGCGGCTGCCGGCCCGACAAAACCATTGCTCTATGCGGCGACCGCCGATAACATCGACGCAATGGCCGGGCTTGCCAAGAAATACGGCGCCCCACTGGCCGTAAAACCGGCGTCCCTCGACGAGCTGGCCGAGCTTACGACCAAGCTCGATGGCATGGGTATCAAAGACCTCGTCATTGATATGGGTACCCGTACCCTGAAAGAGACCTTCCAGAATCTCGTCTTTACGCGGCGCCTGGCTTTGAAGAAGAAACAGCGCCCGTTCGGATATCCGACGATAACCTTCCCCGCCGAGGAGACTTCGGATGATATGATGGAGACCGTCCATGCGGCGATCTACACCATTAAATACGGCGGTATCATGGTGCTCAAGGACCTCAGCCCGGAGAAGGCCTATGCCCTCTATGTTTTAAGGCAGAACATCTATACCGACCCACAGCGCCCGATGCAGGTGGAGCAGGGTGTCTACCCGATAAACAATCCGACCGAGGACTCACCGTTCCTCGTCACCACCAACTTCTCGCTGACCTACTTTATCGTCTCGAGCGAGATCGAAGGCAGCAAGATGCCGGCGTGGCTTGGTATCGTCGATGTCGACGGTCTCTCGACACTGACCGCGTGGGCCGCCGGAAAATTCGTACCGGAGAGAATCGCCGCGTTTGTCAACAAGAGCGACATTCTTGAAAAAGTTAAGCATAAAACCGTTGTTATCCCGGGCTATGTCGCCCAGATCAGCGGTGAGCTTGAGGAAGAGCTCCAGGGCTGGAAAATCGTTGTCGGCCCGCGTGAAGCAGCCGATATCCCGGCCTTCCTGAAAAGCTTCCAGCCGGTAACGGCTTAGTTTGTGCATAAAGGCGGGCTATTAGTGGGTTAGCGATACGCTAATCACTAGCCCACTAATGCCGTCTCGGGTTGTGACATGAGAATCGAGAACCTAATTGAGAACCGCAAATCTTTGAGGAGTCGAGTGATTTGCAGTTGACAATGGCATCCATTATGTCACAGCGCTTTTCTACCAAGTAAAGGAAAGGTTGCTACTATGGCGAGTGAAGCTACGAACGTAAATTCTCAGAGCGAAGCCTTTGAGACATGGATGACAGACCAACCGCTCAAGCCGCCGTGCACCAGCGCGTGCCCGGTCAACGCGGATATCCAGTCGTTTGTGAGTCTTGTAGCGCAAGGGCGTTTTAAAGAGTCGCTTGAAGCGGTGCGCGAGCGTTGTACGCTGCCGGGCTCGCTGGGGCGTATCTGCCACCACCCGTGCGAGGGGGAGTGTCGTCGCAACGACGTGGAGGGCGCGGTAAATATCAGGGCTATCAAACGGTTCGCATCCGATGTCTGTGCGGATGAGCCCCTTACGGAAGCGGTCCCAAAGACCAGGGGCAAGAAAGTCGCCGTCATCGGCGGCGGCGTCGCCGGCCTAACCGCGGCCTACGACCTGGCCAAGGACGGCTTTGACGTCGCTATCTACGAGCAAAACGATGCGTGCGGCGGCGCGATATATACCGGTGTTCCCAAGTACCGCCTACCGAAGGATGTCGTAGCCAGGGATGTAGCGGCTATCGAATCGCTCGGGGTAACGATTAAGATCAACACCGCGGTCGGCAGAGACATCGCCTTCGACGATCTGGCCAGCGGCCACGACGCGGTACTTATCGCCATCGGTCTCACGGTGAGCAGGGGAATCCCTATCCCGGGGCATGACGCAAGCGGCGTTTTGTTGGCGCTGCCCTTCTTAAAAGAGGCAAACTTCAATGACAGCGCGACCATCGGCAAGCGCGTCGTCGTCATCGGCGGCGGCAACGTCGCGTTCGATGTGGCGCGCTCGGCAAAGCGCCTGGGGGCCGAAGAGGTCAGCCTCTGTTGCCTTGAGTGCGAGGACGAGATTCCGGCGTTTAGCTGGGAGCTGGTCGAGGCGCGTGAAGAGGGCATCAGCATCAACCCCTCGTGGGGGCCGAAAGAGATAAAGGTCGAGGACGGCAAGGTGGCGGGCATCGCCTTTAAGCGCTGCTCCCGCGTCTTCGATGAAAAGGGCGTCTTTAACCCGGCCTACGACGAGAACGAGCTTCTCAATATCGAGGCCGACAATGTAGTCTTTGCCATCGGCCAGGGCGCCGATATGAACGGTTTTACCGGCACCTCGCTCGAGGTCGATGAGCGCGGCCGCATCAAGTGGGATGCGCTCACGCTCAAGACCAACCTCCCCAACGTATTCGCATGCGGCGAGGTTGTCACCGGTCCCGGCGCAGCGGTCGCCGCGATGCGAAACGCGCACCACGCCGCCACGGCCATCGAGCGCTTCTTGACCACCGGCACCGTCGGCCCGGTCGTCATATCCGAGCCGGTCGCTATCGGCAGGCTGCCGCAGTACACTATCGACGCTATCGTGCGCAAAGAGAAGAACCATGTTCCGGTTATCGAGCCGGCCGAGCGCGTCACAAGCTTTATCGAGGCCGAAGGCGGTTTCGATATCGATACGGCCATCTATGAGGCGGGACGGTGCATGAACTGTGGCCGCGGCGCCGAGATCATCCCCGAGAAATGCGCGGCATGTCTCACCTGCGTGCGGGTCTGCCCGTTTGGCGCACCATACATCTCTGCGGCCCGTGTGGCGGACTTTGATTGGGATAGCTGCCAGTCCTGCGGCATCTGCGCGGCGGAGTGCCCGGGCATGGCGATAAACGTCGGCTTCAACGACGACACGCTTATCAATGAGCGGATAGATGCGGCAGCGAGCGGTGTGACCGTCTTCGGTTGCCAGCTGGGAAAACCCGACATATTCAACCCGGCCTCCAAGGCTACGCAGGTGCCGCCCGGTCTCAACTTTGTGAAGATGATGTGCACGAGCCGACTCGATATGCGGCATATCCTGCGCGCGATAGAGAACGGCGTCGATGGCGTGGCCGTTATGGCTTGCCCGGATGACAAGTGCCGTTATCGCAAGGATGTCAATTGGGCTGAAGTGCGCGCAAACCGCGTGAAGAGACTTCTCGATGAGATCGGTATCGGGGGAGACCGCGTGGAGTTCATGGGCTCGTTCGATTCCCAGGAGGCGGCGCAGCAGGCGATGGGCGAATTCAAGGCCAAGCTCGCCGAGCTAGGCCCGAACCCTCTTATAAAAGTGATGGTGAAATAAGATGATTGTTGCAGAGCCGAAGAGCTTGGATGAGATAAAAGCAATGGTCGACGCTTACGACCGTGTCCTTATGGTCGGCTGCGGTACCTGTGTCGAGGTCTGCCTCACCGGCGGTGAGCGCGCGGTGAATCTTACGGCGACCGCGCTGCGGTTGGCGCGCAAGGTCGACGGGCGCGATATCGAGGTCGGCGAGCAGACCGTTATCCGCCAGTGCGATTTTGAATACCTCGATGAGGTGCGCGACGCGGACGAATACCAGGCGATAGTCTCCCTGGCGTGTGGCGTCGGCATTCAGGGCATTGCCCGCAAGTTCCCGAACACACCGGTCTTTCCCGGCGTCAATACCACCTTTATGGGGTTCAATGAAGAGTACGGGTACTATACCGAGATGTGCAAGGGGTGCGGTGAATGCATCCTGCACCTGACCGGCGGCGTGTGCCCGGTCGCCCGCTGCGCGAAGAGCCTGCTCAACGGGCCGTGTGGCGGTACTAATAACGGCAAGTGTGAGATAGGCGGCGATAAGGATTGCGGTTGGGTCCTTATCTATAACAAGATGGAGCAGCTCGGTACGCTCGACAAGTTCAAGGAGATAAACCAGCCGAAGAACTACGGCAAAGCCGGAAACATCCGCTCGATGGATATAAGGAAGTAGGAGGGTAGAACAGTGGGATTTAAAGAAGAAATTCAAAGTGGGAATTTTGTAGTCACCGCTGAAGTCGGCCCTCCGAAAGGTACCGATATCAGCGAGATGAAACATCATATCAAGGGTCTTAAGGGAAAGGTCACAGCACTCAACGTCACGGACAACCAGAGCGCGGTCATGCGAATCTGTACCCTGGCGGTCGCCAAAGAGATAATGGATATCGGCATCGAGCCGATCTACCAGATGACCTGCCGCGACCGCAACCGCCTGGGGCTGCAATCCGACCTTCTCGGCGCGGCCATCATGGGTATCAAAAATGTTTTGGCGCTCACCGGCGATCACCCGGTCCTCGGCGACCACAAGGATGCCAAGCCGGTCTTTGATATCGAGTCGGTCCAGCTTCTTGAGGTCATCAACGGTCTTAACGAGGGGCGCGACATGGCCGGCCTCGAGCTGCAGGGCGCGACCGATCTCTTCGCGGGCGCGATTGTGACGCCCGAATCGAACCCGCTCGAGCCGCAGTTCGCCAAGTTTGAAAAAAAGGTGAGCGCGGGCGCGAAATTCTTTCAGACCCAGGCGATATATGATATGCCAAAATTCATGAAGTTTATGGAGCGGGCGAAAGCGCACGACGTGCCGATCCTCGCGGGTATCCTGCTTTTAAAATCAGCGGGCATGGCCAAGTACCTCAACAAATTCGTGGCCGGTGTCTCGGTACCGCAGGAGCTTATCGACGAACTCACCCCGTTCAAGGGTGAAGATGCGCTTAAGAAGGGCATCGAGATAGCGGGGCGCCAAATCGCCGAGCTCAAAGAGGTCTGCGCCGGCGTCCATGTCATGGCCATCGGCGCCGAAGACCGGGTGCCCGATATCCTGGCGGCCGCCGGATTATAGGACCCTGGGTCCAGATGCGGGTAAGAAGTGTGGGTGAAGTAGGTGCTCGTAGCTCAGGGCTTTAGCCCTGATTGCCCCCTCCTCCCAGGAGGAGAGGGTCACTTACATTCTAGGCCCGCGTGCCGAAGGCTGACAACTGAGAGCCGACTACTTTAATTTGACAGGATGATTTAGATTGAAAATAGCCGTTACCGGTAAAGGCGGCGTCGGCAAGACGACAGTCGCCGCGGGTTTGGCCCGGCTTCTCGCGCGAGAAGGCTATAGCGTCATCGCCATCGATGCCGACCCGGATGCTAATTTGGCTGCGGCGCTGGGTATCGATCCTACGGCGGCGGCGAATATAGTTCCCATCGCCAAGATGAGCGAGCTTATCGCCGAGCGCACGGGGGGTGTTCCCGGGACCATGGGGGGCTTTTTTAAGCTCAATCCCAAGGTCGATGACATCCCTGATGAGCTCAGCGTTCAGGCCGACGGGGTGAAACTTCTCGTCCTGGGCACCGTTGAATCGGGCGGCGCAGGTTGCATCTGCCCGGAGTCGACGATGCTCAAAGCGCTCTTAAAGCACGTTATCGTGCGGCGCAACGAGGCGGTCATCATGGATATGGAGGCCGGTATCGAGCACCTGGGGCGCGGCACCAGCGAGTCGGTCGACGCCATGCTCGTCGTGGTCGAGCCGGGCCAGCGCAGCATCCAAACGGCCCGCCAAATCGAGAAATTGGCAAAAGACCTTGGCATACCGCGTATCTTTCTCGTCCTCAACAAGGTCCACGACCGCGCTGAGGAGGATGCGGTACGCAAGCATATACCGGACTTACCGGTCATCGGTATGCTCCTTGAGCGAGAATCGATTCGTAAAGCGGACCTCGAGGGCATATCGCCGTTCGACAGCGATACCGAATATGTAGAGGATATACGGGTCATCAAAGAGCGGCTGCAAGCCGAAATCGGCGAACCCGAGTAGGGTTGACGGTAGCTCAGACCTTTAGAAAAGCGCTCCTAGCCGGGCCGAAGGGGCCGATTGCCGGGGCTAAAGCTCTGAGCTACAGGACTTATAACTATGCTGATAATAGACGACCGGCTGCTGATAGCCAAAAAATTGACTGCCGATAGCTAATAGCTGATAGCTATGTTTTAAATAGAAAGCTTACGAGGGAAGGAGAAACAAGCATGCTGATTATTGCCGAGAAGATCAATATTATGTCAAAGACGATTGGTCCGGCCATGCGCGAGCGCAATGCCAAACCGATTCAAGATCTGGCGTTGGCCGAGGTCGCGGGCGGCTCGCGTTGCCTTGATCTTAACCTTGGCCCGGCGACCAAAGACGGCCCGGCCATGATGGAGTGGCTCGTGAAGACGGTCGAGGAGGTTGTCGACGACTCTATCCAGCTCTGTCTCGACACCAAGAACACCGAAGCGATGGAGGCGGGACTTAAGGTCGTCACCAAGCACAAACCGATGATCAACTCGACCAACGCCGACGAGGATGTACTCGACAAGTATATGCCGATGGCGGCCACCTATGACGCCGATATCATCGCGCTCGCCATGACATCCGCCGGTATCCCGCGCGACTGTAATGAGCGCCTGGTCAACGCAGCCACCATCATGGGTAAAGCCATGGAGCACGGCGTGGGCTTGGAGCGAATCTATCTTGACCCGCTCGTTCTGCCTATCGGTGTCGCGCAGCAAGACGCGATGGAGGTTGTCGAGACTATCCGCCAGTTCCAGATGCTCAACGATCCACCGATGAAATCGGTCGTCGGCTTGAGCAACATCTATAACGGCACGCCGAAAGAGCTTCACACCCGGTTCGGCTACACGTTTATGACAATGCTGGCAGCCGCAGGTCTTACCGCCGCAATCGCCGACTCGCTCGACAAAGACCTCATGACGGTCGTCAAAACTGTTGAGGTTCTCAAGAACGAGATGCTCTACGCAGCATCGTACCTCGATGACATTCTCGGCGCTAAGGCCGAGGTTTAACGGACGGCCCACGATGCCGGCGAGTAACCGGCGAAGAAATCGACACAAAGGAAAGGGCGGACGTATAGTCCGCCCTTCCAATGCATCGTCTGCGAACCGGAAAGGCGCGAGCGCATATCATCTGCGAAAGAGCGTTTCCTGTTTGTAGAAGGTTTTGGCACATCTGTTTCGAATCGCAAGAAGGCAGGAGGATTTATGTCAGAGACATTGGTACGCGAACAACTTAACATCGCAATAGACGGGGAGTCCTTTACGGCCCAGCCGGGCCAGACAATTCTCGACGTCGCGCGAGCACACGGGGTCTATATCCCGAGTCTTTGCAGCGACCCGCGCTTAAAACCGAACGAACGCTGCGGCATGTGCGTTGTTGAAGTCTCCGGCGAGGGCGAGCCGGTCAAAGCGTGTGCGACCGAAGTTGTCGACGGTATGAGCGTGAGCATCGATACCCCGGCGCTGCTCGATATACGAAAGAGACGCCTTGATGAGATGTTCGCCGACCACTGGGCCGACTGCATCGCCCCCTGCACGCTCGCGTGCCCGGCGGGTACCGACGCCCAGGGCTATATCGGTCTCATCGCACAAAAACGCTACCGTGACGCGGTAGAGCTTATAAAACGGACCAACCCGCTGCCCGGTATTATCGGGCGCGTCTGCACCCGTCCCTGCGAGGACGCGTGCCGGCGCAACCTGGTCGAGGAGCGCATCAGCATCTGCTGGCTCAAGCGCTTTGCAGCGGATAGGGATAAGTTCTCGGCGATGCGGTTCCGTCCCGCGGTAAAACCCGCGACCGGTAAGACGGTCGCCATCATCGGGGCCGGCCCCGCAGGCCTCTCATGCGCGTATTACCTGGCCACTGAGGGGCATAAACCGGTCATCTTCGAGGCGATGCCGCAGGCGGGCGGTATGCTTCGCTACGGCATCCCGGCGTATCGTCTCCCGAAAGACATCATCGACGACGAGGTGAACGAGATTCTTGACCTCGGCGCCGAGCTGCAAACGAACAAACGGCTCGGTACCGATTTCACCATTGATGAGCTCCGTGAAGAGTACGATGCGGTCTTTCTGGGTCTTGGGGCTCAAGCCGGCACGAAGATGTGGATTGACAACGAAGACATCCCCGGTGTGATGAGCGGTGTCGATTTTTTGCGCGCCATCGGCCTAAAAGATCCGATTAAAATCGGCAAAACGGTCGCTGTTGTCGGCGGCGGCAATGTCGCAATCGACGCGGCGCGGAGCTCGCTTCGCCTCGGCGCCGAGAAGGTCTACCTTATCTACCGCCGCGGCCGTGCCGAGATGCCGGCCCACGAGATAGAGATCGAGGAGGCCGAGCACGAAGGCGTCGAGCTGGTGCTGCTGGCCAACCCGACCCGCGTAATCGGCACGGATAACGTCGAGGCGGTCGAGTGCGTGCGGATGGCGCTCGGCGAGCCCGATGCTTCCGGCAGGCGCCGTCCCGAGCCGCAAGCGGGGAGCGAGTTTATTCTTGAAGTCGACAACCTCATTGCCGCAATCGGCCAGGCCATCGACGGTACCGGCGCCGAAGCGACAATGGATGGAAAATATATGGCGGCCGACGCCGCCACCATGCAGACGGCGCTTGAAGGCGTCTTTGCGGCCGGCGACGCTGTGACCGGCCCCGATGCCGCAATACAGGCGGTCGCCGGTGGGCGTGACGCCGCGTTTGCTATTAACCAATATCTCAACGGAGAAAAGATAGACCTCGGCCCGAGAAAACCGTTTAGCGCGGTGCGCGGCGGGGTCGCCAAAGAAGACCTCGGCGTGGGTACGGCCGAGCGCATGCCGATGCCCGCGCTCGAGACGGGGAAACGTCTCGGTGTTGGCAATTTTACCGAGGTCGAACTAGGTCTTAGCGAGGACGATGCGCTCAAAGAGGCCCAGCGCTGCCTCGAGTGCGGCTGTATCAAGCAGAACGATTGCGATTTGCGCGACGCCGCAATCACCTACAATATCGAACCGAGCGACGGTTACGGGACCATGCGGCGCTTTACAATAGACAAGAGCCATCCCATCGTCCTGCGCAACCAGAACAAGTGTATCCAGTGTCAAAAGTGCGTGGATATCTGCGACTCGGTGGTCGGCGCGAAGGCCTTTGAGTACCGCGAGGCTGAAAATGACATCGTGCCGACCGGCAACATACCGCTTGCCGAGACCAAGTGTGAGGCATGCGGCCAGTGCATCTCGGCCTGTCCGACCGCGGCGCTCGTCGAGAACCGGCCTAAATTCGCCCGCGAGTTTCTCTGGCCGCCCACCGTTACCGGGACGACCTGTACCTACTGTGGCGTGGGCTGCATGCTCGAGCTCAACACCGACCGCACCGGCACGGTCTTTCGCGTGACACAGACGCTGGGCGAGGGCGTCAACAAGGGCAATCTCTGCGGCAAGGGCCGCTTTAGCTATCACTTTATAAGCCACCCGGACCGCCTTACGCATCCGCTTGTACGCAAGAACGGCAAGCTGGTCAAAGCATCCTGGGATGAGGCGATAAACACGGTCGCCGAAAAGCTCTACGAGGCCAAGAGCGCGCACGGGGCGGATGCGGTCGCCGGGTTTACCTCGGCGCGCTGCACCAACGAGGAAAACTACCTCTTTCAGAAACTCTTGCGGGCGGTGATCGGTACCAACAACGTCGACCACTGCGCCAGGTTGTGACACTCCGCTACCGTGGCCGGTCTGGCCAAAGCGTTTGGAAGCGGTGCGATGACCAACACTATCGAGGACCTGGCGGAAGCAAATGTCATCCTCGCGATAGGCACCAACACAACCGAGGCACACCCGATAATCGGCTACCAGATGAAAAAGGCGGTTCGTGAGAACGGCGCCAAGATCATCGTGGCCGACCCGCGGCGCATCCCGCTCGTCGACGTTGCCGAGATGTGGCTTGAGCTCAAGCCGGGAACCAATGTCGCGCTCTTAAACGGGCTCATGAACGTGATTCTTACTGAAGGTCTGGTCGACCGCGACTTCATCGCGGCGCGCACCGAGGGCTTCGAGGTGCTCGAAACGGTCCTTCCAAAATATACCCCCGATGTGGTGGAGAAGATAACCGGCGTCGCCGCCGATGATATCAGGCAAGCGGCCCGGCTCTATGCGAACGCCGAGAGGGCGGCCATCTGCTACACGATGGGTATCACCCAGCACACGACCGGCACCGACAACGTGCTCGCCATCGCCAACCTCGCGCTGATGACGGGCAACCTCGGCAAGCGCGGCGCGGGCGTCAACCCGCTGCGCGGCCAGAACAACGTTCAGGGTGCCTGCGACGTGGGCGGGCTGCCCAACGTCTTCACCGGTTACCAGCAGGTCGCCGATGAGGCGGCGCGCAAAAAGTTCGAAGAGGCCTGGGGCGTCGTGCTCTCGGGTGCGCCGGGCTTGACTCTCTCCGAGGTCATGGAGAAGGCGGGCCACGGCGACATTAAGGCGCTCTACATCATGGGCGAGAACCCGGTCATCTCCGACCCCGATATCGACCATGTCAAAAAGGCACTCGAGAACCTCGATTTTCTTGTGGTGCAGGATATCTTCCTCACCGAGACGGCGGAACTTGCCGATGTGGTCCTGCCGAGCGCGTGTTTTGCCGAGAAAGACGGCACTTTCACCAACACCGAGCGCCGGGTCCAGCGCGTGCGCAAGGCGACCGAGCCGCCGGGCGGTGCCAAGCCCGATTGGCAGGTCATCGCCGAAATAGGGCTGGCGCTTCGCTATCCGATGCACTACAACTCGGCGGAGGAGATCTTTGAAGAGATACGCTCGCTTACCCCGAGCTACACCGGTATGAGCTATGAGCGCCTGGAGGAGGGCGGCCTGCACTGGCCGTGCCCGACGGTAGAACATCCCGGCACGCCGATCCTGCATACGCAGGCCTTCACGCGGGGCAAGGGACTCTTCAGCGCGGTCGAGTACCGGGCGCCGGCCGAAGAGGCCGACGACGAGTACCCGATGATACTGACGACCGGACGCAGCCTGTGGCAATATCATACCGGCACAATGACCCGGCGCTCCGAGGCGCTCAACTCACTCGCGCCGAAGAGCTGGGTTGAGATACACCCGGCCGACGCGGCGGCTTACGGTATCGCCGACGGCGATGAGGTTATCCTGACCAGCAGGCGCGGCTGTCTTACCAGCACGGCGATGGTCACCGAAGGCATCCGGGCCGGCGTCGTCTTCATGCCCTTCCACTATGCCGAGTCGGCGGCCAATGTCTTGACCAACACCGCCATCGATCCGGTCGCAAAGATACCCGAGCTCAAGGTCTGTGCGGTGAGCCTCGCGAAGGCGTAGAGGGCATGGGCGTTACATAAGTACGCAGATATAAAGTGAAATGGAGTAAAGAATAAAAAGACGGCGGACGGGTCGGGAACCCCCGCCGTCTTTTTATTTAAGAATTTAAAGATCGAGGGTTCGAATCAGATCCGGGGAGCCAATGTTTTTCAATACATCACACAACCCATAAAAATGCCTTCATACCAGGCATTTTTTGTTATCAGCCTACAGTTATGGGGTACGGCAATGGATCTAAATAGTTGCAAAATTGAGTCTCTGGTGTGCACACTATATAGGTGTATAATTGGTATATAAAATGAGGACACCATGCAAACAGTAAGAAAGTATGGAAAACAACCCTTCTCTGTTGCCGTAATACACGGTGGTCCTGGTGCTTCTGGAGAAATGGCGCCAGTTGCACAAGAGCTTTCGGAAGATTACGGAATCCTGGAGCCACTTCAATCTGCGGGCATCCTCTCTGGTCAAATTAATGAGCTAAAGCAAGTAGTCGAAGAAAATGCTATAGTCCCAATTATTTTAATTGGTTGGTCGTGGGGCGCATGGCTAAGTTTTTTGTTTGCAGCGCAATATCCATCCTATGTTAAAAAGCTGATTCTCGTTGGAAGCGGTCCATTTGAAGACAAATATGTTCCTGAAATTATGCAGACAAGATTAAGTCGGCTATCTAAAGAGGACAGAGAAAAGGTTAGTTCTTTTGATCAGGTTATTAATAATGCAAAGGACGCTGAAAAGGATAAAATATTTTGCGAATTTGGAGCATTGCTTTCAAAGGCTGATTCTTATAATTCCTTGCCGCATGGAAATGACATAATTGAGTGTTCTTATAACATCTATGAAGGTGTTTGGAATGACGCTAAGGAATTAAGAAGAACTGGTAAACTTTTAG
>Ga0351947_1053_pt1 | contig 13586 bp, 13 predicted proteins | sample BONcelT113001G13_FD_205815 | JGI IMG/M metagenome (GOLD analysis project Ga0351947, IMG submission 205815) | Enriched cells from coal bed in the Powder River Basin, Montana, United States - BONCAT cells T11 rep3 HSBNCT.T11.300.1.G13 ...
AAACGTGCAGAAGCCTTCGCCATAATCCTTTTTGGCGTGGTGCAACCCACTGGACAAAGAACCGGAAACCCCTTCCTGCATCGCGGTCAAAGCCGCAGCAACCACCCCACCATTACTTGATGCCACCATCGGCCACAGCTGCGGGTCCCAGGCAAACGGGATCCGGACATGCCCTTTTCCGGTTCTCACGCTCTCAACGTATTCTTTGCCGTGTGTCTCAAGCAACTGCGCTTCAGTTAATGAACAGGGCTCAACGAGTTCAATGCCGGCCATCGGCCGACTATCAAAAGACGAGGCTACCCAGCCGGCCTTCCGGGTCGTTTCAAACTCGGTGGCGGAACCAACATATTTTTCGCTATAAAAAACTTTCAAATTTTTGTCCCCTTTCAGAGTCCTTCTTTTTGTGCCCGCGCCAGGAACTCTTCGGCCTCTTCAATGTGCTTCATTACTTCATCCTGTCGGCCAAACATCTCCAGAACCGTTCCCAGATTGCCAATCACTGTTGAATAGATGCGTCCGCAATAACATTGTCCTTCCAGATATAAAGAATTCCAGTCTGCAGGGTCTTTCGCCGCAAGCTTCAAAAAAATTGGCAAGGCTCACTGAAACGAGCCAGCGAAATCAGCCGGAAAGCCGCTTCTTTGAGCTTTTTCATAATCTGTTGTCTCCTGTCACTTACTATACATCGCTGCCATCTTCCAGCCGGCCTCGGCCACCGCAGCCCTCAGCGGTTCCGGTTCCAGCACCTCAACATTGCCGCCGTAGCCGAGTATCCAGCGGGTGATCTCACGGGTTCCCTGCACGCTGACCTCAAACAGGATCGACCCGTCCGCCAGTTCCTCCATCTGCTGCGAGTCATGGAAATGTTCATCCCGGACCCATCTTGCGGCCTCCGGTGCAAACTTCAGCTTGACATGAACCCGGTCCCCCTGTTCAATCAACCAGCTGCCGGCGAAAAACGCCTCCGGCGAGAAATTCTTCGGCAGTTCGAAGGTTGGCAGCAGCAGCTTCACCTCATCCATCCGGTCCAGGCGGAACAGCTTCACCCCGCCCCGCAGGTGGCAAAAGCCCACCACATACCAGGCCCGGCCGCGGAAAGCGATCACATAGGGGTCCAGGATCCGCTCCGTCCATGAGTCCCGGCTTTTGGTATAGTAGCGCACTTCGATACGCCGGCGTTCCCGCACCGCCTGTTCTACAAGGTGGAACAGGCCCCGCCCGATGCTGACCGGATGGCTGGCCAACCGAATATCCACGGCCTGCCGTCCGGCATCGACCTGCTTCTGACTGTCCAGCGGCAGGGAAGACAGGATTTTTTCCAGCGCCTGTCGCAAGTCCGGCCGGATCGGCAGATCGTCCTTGCACATGCCCTGCACACACTGCACCAGTGCCGTCGCTTCCTTGACCGTAAACGTCAGCGGCTGCAGAAAGACCTGACTTAAAAACCGGTATCGCTTCGTCTCCGGTTCAAAATGGACCGGCAGGCCGCTCTGGGCCAAGGCGTCCAAGTCCCGGTACACCGTCCGGGCCGAAACTTCGCCGCCTTCGGTGAGTTCCTGCAGTGCAGCGCCTTCCCGGCGATCTATGTAATAGATTTCCCTGAGCAGCCGGAGCAACTTTTCCGAATGAGACACGGCTCATCACCTCATGCGAAGGTTTCGTCGTGCTTCCATCTGTTTCCTGCTATGGTTTCTTATTGCTGCGGCGCTGGTAGTTGCGGCTCGCCATTTGTTTGCGGCTGTTTGCATCGTAGGCGCCGGCCGAAAACTTGGCCCGGGATGCTTCCATGAACGCCAGTTCCTCTGCCAGTTCCGGCCGCATCGACTCGTCAGCGACAGACAGCTGGTAACTGATCTTATCGGTCCATTCCTGCATGATATCTTGGGCAGTGCCAAAATCCTGGCCGTCGGCCCGGCGGATGGCTTCTTCTCTTGCTTCGGCCGTCCGGCAGAGTTCCACTCGCGCCCTGACTTCGGATTCTTCCGGCGAGGCGAGCAGTGATTCGTCATGAGTCGCATTCACTTTGAGGTCCAGACTGATTTCGGCCGATTCGAGGCTCGCACCGGCATCGTCATAGGAGAGGGTGACGCGGCCGAGCGGCGCATCGCCTGGCGAAACGGACTGAACCTGCAGTTCCATCACGATGATCTTGCAGTCAGAACTGATGAGGTCCGGTAACCCGATGCCGAGGATACGGTCGCCCGTCGGCTGGTAATTCCAGACTTTGGTGACGGTGACCGCTTCGGCGCAGTGGAACTCAAGCTTCACGTTCTGAGCCACCACGGACAGGAGTTCCTGCAACTCCTTGCCGAAGATTTCGGGGATATGGTCGGCCGAGTCGATGAAATAATAGTTGCCGCCGCTTTTCTCGGCCAGCGCCGTCAGCAGGTCTTCGTCGAAGTCATCGCCGACCCCGAGTGTTGTGACCGCCACCCCGCTCTGCCGCATTCCCTCAACTTTTTTGCCAAGTTTCACCGGATCGATTATTCCTTGATTGGCGAGTCCGTCTGTGAGGAGGAGCACCCGATTGACCTGGCCTTCTTTGGTATTCTTCTTCACTTCCCCATAGCCGGCCAGCAACCCGCCACTGAGGTTGGTGCAGCCGCCGGGAAAAATCCGGGAAACCATGCCCTTGAATTCGTCTCGGAACATTAGCGGTCTTGCCGGGCACAAAACTTCGACTTCGTTGTCGAATACAGTCAGAGAAGCGGTGTCGCTCGAGGCCAGATGGCCTGCGGCATAATGCACGGCTTGTTTCGTATAGTGAAGTTTTTCTCCCGACATGGAACCGCTGCGGTCAATCACAAACCCCAGGTTTAGGGGCAGTCGCCCTTCTTTCGGCTTGGCTTCTTCAGCCTCCAGATCGACCAGCAGATACAAGGTGGCAGGTTTTCCGGGCACAATGTGTTTTCGGTCCAGTTTTGCAGTCAGTTTGAGTGAGTTCATCGAACGCACCTCCTTTATCTTCTGTCTTTAGAATAGCAAACAGGACTGACAACGTATTGTCAGTCCTGTTGCAAAAGAAACATCCCGCCCTACAAAGGGCGGCTGACATTTACGGACATCCAACGGACGAAGCTTTTCGCCAGGGGACCAGCATGGCATGTACCGCAGTATGGGTCAGATAACCGTCAATGTTATCAATTTGTTATCACGGGCCGATTTTTCATCCCTAATAACACGTCAAAGGGGCTTCGCCGAAAATAGCGAAGCCCCTTTGATTTTACTAAATATATGGCGGAGAGTGAGGGATTTGAACCCTCGAGGCGCTTATCACGCCTACACGATTTCCAGTCGTGCTCCTTCGGCCGCTCGGACAACTCTCCGGGTCGATCAGGATAAATTAGTTGGAATTTCTCACATCCAATTATATGGCGGAGAGGGTGGGATTCGAACCCACGGTACCTTGCGGTACACTTGATTTCGAGTCAAGCACCTTCGACCTCTCGGACACCTCTCCGTTATATAGAGCGACACAAGTCAAATAATTTTCGCCGAATCATCAGTGATTTTTGAGACAAAACGGCGTTTTTCGAGAAAAAAAGCCTGCATCACTGCAGCGCACTCTTCCTGCCTTATCCCCGCAGTAACTTCCACGCGATGATTCAAAGAAGGGTGTTGAACTATGTTAAATATCGATTCAACCGAACCAGCCTTATAATCAGAACTTCCATAAACCAATCGGTCAACCCGACTCATTACCAAAGCTCCTGCACACATCGGACAAGGTTCTATCGTCACATAAAGAGTTGCACCCGTTAATCTCCATCGACCGAGTTTACGGCAAGAATCCCGAATCACAATCATTTCTGCATGAGCAGTCGCATCTTTATCGATCTCTCGACGATTGTGCGCATGGGCAATCACTTCTCCACCGAATACCAAAACAGCTCCGATAGGGACTTCTCCCTCAACAGATGCTTGTTGAGCTTCAGCCAGCGCTATTCCCATAAAATCATAATCTGTCACGACCCCGTCACCACTTTGCAATATTTCTGGTGCGCCCGGGAGGACTCGAACCACCGGCACGCGGTTTAGGAAACCGCTGCTCTATCCACCTGAGCTACGGGCGCGTTATGAAAATAAAAAATGGCCTGCCCGGCAAGATTCGAACTTGCGACCTCTTGATTCGTAGTCAAGCGCTCTATCCAGCTGAGCTACGGGCAGAGAGTACACAAGCAATATTATCACACTAAAATACGGTAGTCAAGGAGTAAACAAAGGGGCAATTGTCAGTTATCTGCCAGTGTCTACCTGCTATAAAGCCCTAATTTACGCCATTCTCAGTTTGGCGGCGCATCTGGATTGCCGTGAAAATCCTTGTCCCCGATGCGCCATATTTCGTTCCGAAAGTCGGGTTTCCCCTCTTCATTCTGTTCCGTCCTGTTCCTTTTTGAACAAATTGGGCTATTTTTCTGGGCTATTGGCTAGTAATTGGGCTATTTTCTGGGCTACTTTTTTCGCCTTCAGGTGGCTTAGAATCAGCCTTGAAGAAATCCTGCAGCTTGTCTACCGCCGCCGCTTTCGTCCCCGGCAGTACATGGGTGTAGGTATCGAGTGTCATCTGCACCGTTGCATGCCCCAATAACTCCTGCACAACTTTGATCGAGGTCCCTTGGGCTACCATCAGCGATGCGAAGGTATTCCGTATGTAGTGCATCCGGAACTTCGGCAACCCTGCCTTCGCCAATGCCTTGGCGAGATAGAAGTTCAGTGTTCCTGGGTAAAAGGGAACCCCATCGACCCAGCAGAATACCAACCCCTGGTCAGAATAGTTCTTCCCTGGGGTCTTCCGCGCCTGCTTGGTTGCATCCTGCTGGGTCTGATGCTGCTGAAGCACAATTATCCCTTCGCTCGTCAGCGGGATGATCCTGCGTGATTTTGCCGTCTTGGGCTCGGTAAATTGAGCGATCTTTGTTTTGCTTTTGACCCAGTTCCGCTGGCCTCGACCTCCATGCTCGCTGACTGCGATCCATCCTTACTTAGTGTCAACTTCTTGCGCTGCCTCGTAGAAGCCAACCACTTTTCACAGCTGATAGATCTTTATAACTGTGATCCGGAAATTGCCCCGGAAGAAGGCTTTGATGAGGTGTTTTTTATTGCGCGCCACGCGATGCATAAAGAACTTATGTTGGACTTTCTCAAGGAATTATGCTTCTCAATTGACCTTATTGAAGCTCTGCTCAGTTGCAAGCCTGCGTCACGCCTTGTCATGAATGATGAAATTCAGAAATTCATTGACATAGGCGGCGCGATTGATAATCGTTGGCATGACAAGGATTCAATAGTTTCCTCTAACATAGCTGCATGGCAACGCCTTCGAGAGCTCATGGCCGCCAGGTTGTCAGGGATTAAAATAACTATCAGCGTCAAAAAACTGCCTGCTTTCCTTTACATTGAGTTGCGGCATGCCTTTGAAGCAGAAGATCTCTTATCCGTTTTTTGGGGAAAGGCGTCATTCTCCGATGCCAGTGCGGCGAGGTGTTCAAACGAACCCGATCAAACCAGGTGTTTTGCAATCCAAGCTGCCAAAAGAAGATTAATCAGAGGAATCAAGAGCTCAAAAAAGACAATAGTGCTCTTCTTGAGCCGATTACAGCAGTGAAGATCCATCCTAAACTGTGGGAGTTCTTAACAAGTAAAGACAAATAAAATATGACGTTGGAGAAGGCATAATTCTTTGTTTGTCGTCACATTAGCTCTTTCTCTTTCAGACTCGAATACCTATCCTCACCAATGATGACATGATCGAGCACGGGAATATCCATCAGCTTCCCCGCCTTCACCATCTTGCGCGTCAATTCCAAATCCTCAGCGGAAGGAGTCGGATCGCCGGATGGGTGGTTATGTACCAGAATGACAGAGGCAGCATTACATAGTATCGCCCGTTGAAACAAGTCGCGGGGATGAATGATACTGGCGTTGAGTGAACCGGTGCTAATGGTGAATACGCCGATAATCTTGTTCTTGGTATCCAGTGCCAGCATCAAAGCTTTCTCAACCGTCGTTTCGGCGAAATCGGAGTGCGTCACTGCAAACACCTCTTCGGGCGAACTGATTGCATTATGTTCGGAAACGCAGCTTCCTTCACGCACTAGGGATACCCGATACCAGGGTAATCTGTAAGGCATACTCTTTCCTCCCCATAACAAAGAAACCGACCGGAAATCAATCCGATCGGTTCCTCTGCTCTCTATTTAATTTTAGTTCACCTAGTGCTCTGCCAGTCTAGCCTTTATACAAGATCTAACACCCCGGTCAAATCCTTGAAGATGAAGTCCGGAGCATGCGTTGGATCCAGAACGGCGTCACCAGCACGGTTAGACCAAGCGCATACTATCCCGGCCGCTTTCGTCCCAATGAAGTCATGAACTGTTCCAGCTACATGGAGAAGTTCCTTTCCCTTCAGTTTAAGCTTGTTTAATGGGAGATCGTACACTCTAGGGTCGGGTTTAAATGCTCCAGCTTGGTCAGCCGCAAAGATATGGTCGAAGGGTACTTCGAATCCTTCGATCACTTTAGCAATCATTTTTGTGTCGCCGTTTGATAAAATGCCGATCGGATAGCCTCTTCGCTTGACTTCAATCAAGACTGATTTTGCTTCCGGCCATAACTTTAAGGTTGTCCATGCATCAACCAACTCACGTTTTCCAGCCATTGATACTTTAAGACCAGCTTTCTGCAATGCATAATCCAGGCACATCAAAGTAATACTGTCGTAATCCCTCTGGGGTTCAGCCAGCGAATTGTTGATCAAAAGAAAATAACCCTGACTGGCCCGCCAATTGCGAAAGACGGTCACTAGATCCTGATCCGTATTGCCAATAACTTTTTCAAGTTTTGGCACCAGACTTCCTTCCAAATCAACAAGCGCTGCGTACAGATCGAACGTAACCTGTCTGTATTTCATTCCAATCATCCCTCCGCCATTTGATAGCATTCTTGTATTTACTGTGTAATTTTCGACAGTGCTCTCTTTTTATCCTGCGGTCCAAGCCGTAACAAAAGGAATCGAATCAAGAAATTCCATCCTGACCGCTCCTTTTGTCTGTTCTATTAGGCTCTCTTCTTATGCTGCTTGTCCTGCCATCCCATGCAAAGCAGCCGTTTGAACCGCATCGTGGAACCTTCAGCACCCCTGGCGTAATCGTTGCGCCGCAATCACTGCAGACAGAAGGAGGATCATACTTCTAAACAACTAGCCACATATATTAATAAAGCCCTTGCAAATAACTACAAAAGCTTGATCTTTTGACAAATAACCCCTCTCCCTCTCAGTTTTATTATTAGCTTCCAACATGCGAAATAGAAGGCTTAACCTACAATTCCATCCACTTTTCTTAACTTTTCTGCGTTAATTATATTAATATATCGCATATAAGTCACGCAATCTTTCGTCTTGCTCCGCGAATCCGTGCTGATGATGAAACCGCCGATCACTTTGTTCTTCGTTTCCAGTGCGAGTCTGCGCCATTTCAACCGCTGTTTCGGTGATATCGGCGTTCAGCAACGCAAATACATATGCCCCGACGCATCAAAAAAGAGCCGCCAATTGGCGACTCTAGGATAGTTCGAGTTCGGGTATGTTGTGAAGTTTTCAAGCAGAAATCGTTATTTGATCTTGAACGCGGCCTTATATGCTTCATATATTACGCGTAGGTCTTCAACAGGATTCTTGCTGCCGTCTACACGCAGGTCAATGTTTTTGGAGTAGGCATAGGGCCCCGGTGGTTCATTGACCACAACCATAGCTGCCGAAATTTTGCCGCGCCTGTCACCACCGGCTTTTTGTCCCGCTTCCATCGTAGCCATAACCCGGTCGGCGAGTGTTCCTGTCGTCGCTTCGAAAGCATCAACCATTGCTACCAATGTTTCGGGACCGACCAAAATATTACCGGCCACAATGCAATTCTTGCCATATAAATGATTTTTGAAATCGTCTGGTTTAGTGCCGGTGAAGGCTGCTTGACCGCCTTTGGCATCCATGATCGAAAGCTGGCGTTCGTCACGCTGCGGATCATTCGCCAACACTTCCCGCATCGCTTCAGACGCGACGGCACCCCCTTTCATCAGTTCCAATGCTTGCTTTGCCAGCATCACATTCGTATTCGCTTGTGTTGCCACTGCTCCAACATTATATTCCACAAACGGCACACGGTTTCCGACAGCATAGCGGGCGGTAGAGACGGCTGCTGCAAGGGCGCCTGTTTCCGGGTCACGAGCCACTATGGAAAAAGTGTTATCCCAATCTGCCTGGGGACGCGAAGACGCACTCGCATACACTATTGATTGATACCTTCCTATAGCACTTCTAATATTTTTACACAAACCGCCGTCGCATCATCTCGCAACATTCCGCTATCCGCCAGCCGTTCCAACGCCATTACATCCGCGTCAAAGTCCTTCCCATCGGACGACCAAAAACCAGCATTTTCCGGCTGTGCCAACCAGTCGGTTAAGCCATCCGTCAGAAAATGAAACAGTCGCCTGTAGTGATCGGCAATGAGCCGGGCGTGAACTCCGCATTATCCCAAAGTCCGACAAACATGCCCGGTGTTTCTACCTTTTTGCCGTTAGCATAAAACTGTGTGATCCCTGCACCGACATAGCGAAGTTCCCGCAGGGACAAATCCAGCCATACGTCTGACAGGTTTCAAGAGTTATTTTTTTTATAATCTTTTCCGTCAGACCACGCTTGACCAATGGCGTTCCCAATACTAAAATACCTGTTGTCAAACATTGAGAATAGAAGGGGTTTAATTTTTTCTATATCCGGAAGCCCATCCTTTAAATACTCAGGAGTCGCATAGGTTTCGATGATTTCTCCAATAAAAATATCATGGCCGCCGCCCAGATTTACGATTTGCAATACTTTACATTCCATATTGATAGGACAATCATTTATTAAGGGAGCATTTTCCAATTGACCGTAAAACACATTGAACAATTCGCTCTTGTCAGTTGTGTTCCCTGAATAGATTCCAGCATAATCGACTATTTCAAGCATATCTTGGGTTGGAATATTTACACTGAAAGTTTGATTTTTTGTTATGCCTTTGTTCGTATAGTGCTTTTGTGACGCTCCAAATGCAATCATCCCCGGGTTAATATTGACAATGCCACAAAAAGCGATCGTCATGAAATTTGGTTTCCCATCAACTTCTGCCCCTATTAAGACGACTGGATACGGATAGAGGTAGGGTTTATTGCCAATCTTGTTTTTATTCATATTTATAACCATTCCTTTCGCTGCGCTCAGGCACAAAACGTTGTGAAAATGTTGCCTGGGCGCTATATTTTTAATAGGTCGCACAAGTACACTACAGAGCACGGGGAGGTGAGTGCGTTTCCCTTTTTGGAGGAAAACCGCATATTTATATGTGTCGCTCTGCCCGTTCAAGCACAAATAAGTGTGGCATAGACCCCGCAGATTTATTTTTGGGTAAACAACTCCTTTGTTTTCAGAGGGCGAGCAGTCAATGCTTGTGCGACCACTATACCTTATGAGAGAGGGAGTGTTTATGCTTAAAATTGTGTACCCGATCTGTTGTGGCATCGACGTTCACAAAACCTTCGTCGTAGCTACCCTCGCGACTACCGATCGCGAAAACATCACAACCTACCAAACCAAACGCTTTTCCACCTTTACCCGGGATCTGAGAGCAGTAGCGCTCTGGCTCTCGGATAATCACTGCTTGCAGGTCTGCATGGAATCCACCGGCAAGTACTGGATTCCTGTTTACAACATCCTGGAGCCTTCTTGCCGGATCACCCTGGCACACCCCAAGTATGTCAAGGCGATCCGTGGCAAAAAGACGGACAAGAAGGATTCCATCTGGATTGCAGACCTCTACAAACACGGGCTGGTTCCAGGTAGTTTTATCCCTCCGGCAGAGATTCGCGAAATCCGCGACTTACTGCGCTACCGTTCCAAACTGGTTGCCTTTGCCTCCAGCGAAAAGAACCGGGTGCAAAATTCCCTGACCGTTTCCAACATCATGCTTTCCTCTGTGGTGTCCGATACCTTTGGCAAAAGCTCTTCGGCGATTCTTTCGCATTTGTTGAAACATCCTGAAGATCAGGACTTTGATTTTCTGCCGCTTTTGCACGGCTCGATGCGCAAGAAGAAAAACGAGATTGCCTTAGCCATTGACGGCACCCTGAGCGAAGTTCAGGCTGATAAAATCACTTTATGTTTGAGCCACATGGAGGATATTAAAAGCTATATCGCTCAGATTAAGGAAAACGCAATGCGGCTGGCCGCCCCTTACTCCGGTGCTGTAGCCATTATCCAGTCGGTTCCGGGCATTAGACAGTTTTCGGCTCTTGCCATCTTCTCTGAAATCGGCGCCGATATGTCTAAATTTCACTCCGATCGACATCTTTGTTCCTGGGCGGGACTTGCCCCATCCAACGACCAGAGTGCCGGCAAGAAGAAATCGGTTCGCATTAGCCGCGCTGGAGTTTACATCAAACCGTTACTGGTTCAATGCGCTAATGCTGCGATCAAGGATACGGACTTTCCGCACTATCGCACGCGCTATGAAGCGATTAAGCGCCGCCGCGGCCACAAAAGAGCCATTATCGCTATTGCTCGAATGATGTTGACAGCAATTTACCACATGCTTTCCAATGGGGAGTTCTTTAATCCGGAGCTTTACGAGAAGGCGCAATACAAACCCGGTTTTGTTGCTTCGTCAGAGGAACATGCAGTCAAATTGTTACGGCATTTGGGTTATTCGGTTGTCAAAGCTTCTGAATCTGCTTAGCATTACTCGCTAGGGTTTTCTTTTTCGACCTGGCGGCCAGGTCTGTTTCGTGTGCCACGATTGAGGGTTTACGTCGTCATCTGTTTTTTTCAGATTTACCCCTCCTTAATTAATTCGGTTACTTTAAGTTGCCTTGTTTACGAAGTCTTTCAAGTCGCTCCTTTGTCTCCGAATTTCTTCTCCAGAAGTGGAACCAGTCCCCCTGCCGAAAGAATCTCCGCTACTGTATCCGACAAAGGTTCCGCCTGATACGATACGCCAGTCGTCAGATTTCGAATCGCCCCCGAGCCCATATCGACTTCCAAGACATCGCCCGCCTTAATATCATCAATATTTCGACACTCCAACACAGGTAATCCGACATTAATAGCGTTGCGATAAAAGATCCGGGCAAAGAATTTAGCAATTACAACACTAACGCCAGACATCTTTAAGGCAATCGGCGCTGTTTCCCGACTGGACCCCGGCCCGAAATTCTCGCCCGCCACAATGATATCACCTTGTCGGACCTGTTTGGAAAAGTCTTCGTCCACCCCTTCCATCGCATGCTGTGCGATGATATCCATGGACTTTTCCAGATATTGCGGCGGTGAAATCAGGTCGGTGTTGATATTGTCACCATATAAAAATACCTTTCCCTGTAAGTTGCTCATACCAGCACCCCCTGCAAATAGTTGCGCGGATCAGCGATGCAGCCCTCGATGGCAGCCGCAGCAACAGACGCGGGGGACCCGAGGAATATTTCGGCGTCCTTGTGTCCCATACGCCCGACAAAGTTTCGATTGGTGGAAGAAATCGCCCGCTCATGACTGGCCAGGATTCCGCTGTGCAGCCCCAGGCAAGCCCCACAGCCAGGGGCGACGATCATCGCGCCTGCATCGGAAAGCACCTGCAGGATGCCGTCCCGCATGGCCCGGTTATAAATGGAATGCGACGCGGGTGACACAATCATACGAACGCTGTCGCATACCTTTCGACCCCGCAATACCTTCGCCGCTTCCTGCAAGTCTTGATAGCGCCCGTTGGTGCAAGACCCCAGATACGCCTGATGGATAGTCTCTCCTGCAGCATCTGTGACCGAAACCACCTTGTCAACTTCATTCGGTAGTGCGATTTGCGGCGTCAATACCGCCGCATCAAACTCCGCAGAGTAACAATATTTCGCATCGGCATCGCTATAGACCGGCGTCCCTTTATCGGCTCCGATAGCGTCCAGATACGAAAACACTTTTTCATCCGGCGCCATGATACCGGTTTTCGCGCCAGCCTCGACTGCCATATTGGCAATTGTCATCCGATCATCGACCGACAGTCTTTCAATGCAGGAACCGGCGAACTCCATCACTTTGTAGGTTGCGCCAGCCTGTCCGATACTACAGATGGTTTTCAGCACCAGGTCTTTTGCATATACGCCGGTCTGCAACTGGCCCTGCCAAACAAAGCGCATACTTTCCGGCACTCGCAACCAAATTTGCCCCGAAACCAATACCCCGAGCATTTCAGTGGATCCGATCCCCGTGCCAAAGCACCCGAAAGCGCCAGCCATGCAAGTATGCGAATCTGTCCCAACCAACAATGTTCCCGGCCGATCAAACCCTTTTTCTGCCAGAATCTGGTGACACGGCCCGATTCCTTCGAAATACTGCCGGATTCCATATTCATGCGCCCAATTGCGGGTAAACTTCAAAATCTCCGCCTGTGTAATGTTCGCCGCAGGTGAATAGTGGTCGGATATGATGACCACTTTATCCCGGTCCCAAATGGTATTGCCCAGACGCTTGATTTGTTCGGCAATGACCACCCTGGGGCCCAACAGGTCGTCCATCATTGCGGTATCGACATCCGCCCAGACAAACTGTCCCGGAATCAATTGCTCCCGTTTGGCCGCCCTGGCGATAATTTTTTCCGCCATTGTCATTCCCATAGCCCACACACCTTCCTGCTTCATTGTCCGGATAAAACCCAGATTCCACGGGAAAAGATTTTCTGCCTAAAACCGGTTTGTTTCAGGAAGTCAAAACTTGCTCCCTACCAAAGATTCCTTGCCTCAATTTTACCATTTCCTGATCCTCTATGGGGTAAACGGCAAAATTTAGCATTCACCCAATGGGTGAAATGCAGACGTTTCTCATTAGTTGCGCGTAGATTTTAGGGTCCATTAATTAGAATTTCGGACAAAATTCCATTTTTTCTCTAAACCCTGATATGCTCAGCTTCGCCAAAATGCCTCCGGTGCCTCCGGTCCTCCGGAAATCCCATAACTACGCCATTATTACCGGCGTCATTTTGAATTGATCCTCCGGAAGTGCCTCCGGGGCAACCCAAAAAAAGAGTTGTGATTCAGCAGAAGCTTTAAATGTCGGATAAATTCATCATGATTCTCCTGGTTCAATATTCCATTTTCTTCATTATCGCATCATTTTATCTTTCTGAAAAACTGCGGGGCTTCCATAAGTGTCTTCCATAAACCGGAGCAATCTTTGGTGAATCCGTCTCATTTCATCCTGTCCCAAACTGGTCTTTTTAGGACAAATTGGGCTATTTTTCTGGACTACTGGCGTAAAAAAAAGGCTCCCCGATTACGGGAATCCTTGATATCATTGACGTTGCGTGCGCATCGAAGTCAGGAACCCTCTTGATTCGTAGGCAAGCGCTCTATCCAGCTGAGCTACGGGCAGAGAGTACACATGGAATTATGGTTGTTCGGCACGGCTGCACATTCAGGGGGTCAAGTTTTCTTTTTAGCTCATTTTCAAATCCTCTACCCACCACTATAAGCGGCTAATAGAGTTATCACATCACCATCCTTCAGTAATG
>Ga0351947_1054_pt1 | contig 13570 bp, 10 predicted proteins | sample BONcelT113001G13_FD_205815 | JGI IMG/M metagenome (GOLD analysis project Ga0351947, IMG submission 205815) | Enriched cells from coal bed in the Powder River Basin, Montana, United States - BONCAT cells T11 rep3 HSBNCT.T11.300.1.G13 ...
GGAAGACTAGACCTTGAGATAGCGCGTCATCGCCAGCCACGAACCGCCGATACCTATGAGCACGCCTGCCACAACCAGCGAGATCGAGATCTGCACGATCGCGCCGCTCGAAAGGCTCACTGCCAAGAAAGACAGTGTGTCCTTCAGCCGGGGGACGATGGCCGCCTGCAAGGCAATCACAGAGATGATCGCGAGAAACGCGCCAATCAATGCCTGCAACACGCCTTCGAGCAGGAACGGAGTACGGATGAACCAGTTGCTGGCTCCAACGAGGCGCATTATCCCTATCTCCTTGCGCCTCGCGTAGATCGCCAGCCTGATGGTGTTGTTGATGAAGATCAGGCTCACGACGCCAAGCATCAGAACGAACACGACTTGGATGATCCGGATGACACGGGTGAAAGCAAACAGCTTGTTGACGATCCCCTCACCATACTTCAGGGACTTCTCAGGAGTGTCCGGCCGGTCCGCGACCACAAGAAACAACGGGTTCTTCTTGATCTTGTTGACCATCTGCTGGACCGTCTTGGGCTCCTTGAGCGTGACGTCGAGCGAAGCCGGGAGCGGATTGCCCTCGAGCTGTTCGATGATCTCTGGCGACTCCTTCATGTCTTCCCTGAACTTCTTGAACGCGTCGTCCTTGCTCGTGTAGTCAACGCCGTTGACCAGCGGGTCCTTGAGCAGCTCTGCCTGCAGGGCGTTGACGTCAGCGGTGGCAGCACCGTCCTTGAGGAATATCTGGATCGTGACTTTGTCCTCGACGCTCGCGACCACGCTGTTGACAACGAACCCCGTGGCGATGAACACGCCTACCAGCAGCAACGACAGGTAGATGGTGATGACCGCGCCCAAGCTCATTACCCAGTTGCGCCGGAAGTTCTGAAGTGACTCGCGAACGAAGTACCCGACGTTAATCGACATAGCCGTACACCCCTCGGTCCTGGTCGCGGATGACGCGGCCGCCCTCAAGGGCGATTACGCGACGGCGCATGTTGTCTACCATATCGCGGTCATGTGTGGCGACAAGCACGGTGGTGCCGGTCTTGTTGATCCTTTCGAGCAGCTTCATGATTCCCAGCGATGTCTGCGGGTCCAAGTTGCCCGTGGGCTCGTCACACAACAGCAGTGGCGGCCGGTTCACAAACGCGCGGGCAATTGACACCCTCTGCTGTTCGCCACCTGAGAGCTCGTCCGGGTAGGAGTCGATCTTGTCTTCCAGGCCCACGAGACGCAGCACCTCAGGCACCTGCGTTCGAATCACGTGCCGTGACTTGCCAATGACCTCGAGTGCGAAGGCTATGTTCTCGAACGACGTCTTGTTGGGCAGCAGTTTGAAGTCCTGAAAGACGCATCCGATGTTGCGGCGAAGGTACGGCACCTTCCAGTTCTTCAACTTGACCAGGTCCTGACCGGCGACGATGATCTGACCGCGCGTCGGAAGCAGTTCGCGAAGCAGCAGCCGGATGAAGGTCGATTTTCCCGATCCCGAGTGCCCCACAATGAAGACGAACTCCCCTGCGGCGATCTCGATATTGCAGTCGGCCAATGCGGCCTTCTCCGGGACATAGGACTTGCTGACCCCACGCAGGCTGATCATGGTGGGTCCCGTGCGTATGGGTGCGGCGACGCTCTCACTCGGTACCTGAGAAGCGGTCTGGCCAGTCACATCACTCAAGGGTTGCTCCAGTTCTAAGCGGCGATTCCCACGCTGATGATAGCAAACGACCCTCCACGTAATACGTATCGGACGTGTAGGTTGTGTGAACGGAGATTACTCAGACCAGCAGCTCTCTGGCTGCCGCAGCGATGTGCGATGCGGTAAGACCAAAGTGCTCCATCAGCTCCGCGGGCTCGCCCGAAGTGCCGAACATGTCGGCCACTCCCACCCGGCGCGTGGGTACGGGACAGGCCTCCGAGAGCACCTCCGAGACCGCCGAACCCATGCCACCCAGCACACTGTGCTCTTCGCACGTCACGATCCGTCCGGTCTTGGCAACACTGGCCACGAGCGTCTCTACATCAAGCGGTTTCACTGTGGCGACATCAATTACCTCGGCCGAGACACCCTCCGAAGCGAGGATCTCCGCCGCCTTGATCGCCTCAGACACCTCGATCCCACAGGCTGCCAGCGTTACGTCTGTCCCGTCGCGCAGAACGTTGGCGCGGCCGATCTCAAACTCGAAACCGTCCCGATAGACCTCGGGCGCGCCTACCCGGCCCAGTCGGATGTAGAACGGACCAGGCTCGAGCGCCGCCGCACGGAGCGCGGCCTTGGCAGAGGTGTAGTCCGCGGGTACCAGCACCCGCATCCCCGGCAGCACGCGCATCAGGGCAATGTCCTCGAGCATTTGATGGCTTCCGCCGTCCGGCCCGACGGTCACGCCGGAGTGCGTTGGGGCGAGCTTCACGTCGAGCAGCGAATAGCAGACGGTGTTGCGCACCTGATCGTAGGCGCGCCCCGTCGCGAACACCGCGAAGCTGCCGGTGAAGGCTACCTTCCCGCTGACCGCAAGCCCCGCAGCCACATCGATCATGTTCTGCTCCGCGATTCCCACGTTGAAGAACCGCTCAGGGAAAGCGTCCGCGAGCTTTGCGGTCGTGGTCGACTTCGAGAGGTCCGCCTCGACGGCAACGACGTCGACACCCTCGCGCGCCAGCTCGACCAGCGCGTCACCGAACGCCTCCCGTGTAGCCCTGCTCATGAGGCACTCCCCTCTGAACTCGAGAGTTCGGCAAGCGCACGCGCCGTCTCCTCGGCAGATGGTGCCTTCCCGTGCCAACCGGCGTTGTCCTCCATGAATGAGACGCCCTTGCCTTTGACGGTCTTGGCCACGACGACGGCGGGACCGCCTTCGTGATTGCGCGCAGCCGTGAGTGCCTCGTAGACTGCCGACACGTCGTGCCCGTCCACCTCCGTGGCGTGCCATCCGAAAGCGGTGAACTTCTGCGCGATATGGCCGAGGCACATGACCTCGTTGCACGCCCCGTCGATCTGGAGTCCGTTGTCATCTACAATAGCCACCAGGTTCTCGAGCCCGTGGTGCGCGGCGAACATCGCCGCCTCCCACACCTGGCCCTCTTGAAGCTCCCCGTCCCCCATCAGGCAGAAGACGATTCTGTCGTCGTCGAGGTTGGCACGAAGGCCCGCAGCCAACCCGCAGGAGACCGAGAGGCCCTGACCCAGCGAGCCGGTGGAGACTTCGACGCCGGGCGTCTTCTTGTTGTCCGGATGCCCCTGCAGGATAGAGCCCAGCTTGCGAAGCGTCTTGAGATGGTCGCGTCCGAAGAAGCCAGCCTCGGCGAGCGCTGCATAGAGCACGGGCGCGGCGTGACCCTTCGAGAGCACGAACCTGTCCCTCTCGGGCCAGTCGGGTTGTGCGGGGTCGTAGCGCAGGACGCCTCCGAAATACAGGGTTGCCACGATGTCCGCTGCGGAAAGCGATCCCCCAGGATGGCCGCTGCCGGCCTCGGCGATCATCTCCACGATATCGCGGCGCATGCTGGTGGCTCGTTCCGAGACGATGGTGGGGTCGAACATGCAGTTGGCTCCTATCAGTTGAATCAAGGGCTCGGCAAGAATACCATTGGCGAGCGATGCATTCGCCGCAATCCGAGAGATGAGGCAGGGACTCACCCGAGTCCGCGCATCGCCTTGAACCCCTCGCCGATGGCCTCGTGAACATTCGAGATGATGACCATGGCGTCTGGGTCGATCGCAGCGACTATCGCCTTGAGACTGTCCAGTTCGTTGCGGGAGAGAACCACAAGCAGTGTGCCGCGACGTTCACCCGTGAACACTCCCGTTGCCTCGATTCGAGTCGCTCCCCTTCCGAGCTCGAGGTTTATGGACTCACCCAGCCGGTCCACGTGGTCCGAGATGATCCAGACGGCCTTCTCGACAGAAATGCCTTCGAGCACGAGATCGATGGCGGTCGAGTTGACGAAGATGGCCACCGCTCCATACAGCGCGAGCTTGGGGCCGAACTGAAGTGCCGCCAGCAGCATCACTCCCGCGTCGACCACCAACATGATCTGGCCGACCCCGAACGGCAGCCTGCGAGACAACAGCTGGCCCACGATGTCTGTGCCCCCGGTGTTGCCGCCCGCCTTGAACACGAGCCCCATGCCCAGTCCGCAGATCGCACCTCCGTAGAGGGCAGCAAGTAGCAGGTCATCCGAGGCCAGGGCCGGGGTGAAGGGTGCGAGCACGTCCACAAGCACTGACAGGCCGACTGCGCCGTACAGGGTCTTCGCGACGTAGCCGAGCCCTCTGAACCTCCACGCCACCGCGAGCAGCACGGCGTTCATGAGCAACATCCCGATACCAACAGGCACCACGATTCCCATGTTGGCCTTCGACCAATAGTAGATCACCGTGGCCAAGCCCGAGACGCCGCCGGCCGCAAGCCTGTTGGGAACCAGGAACGCGTCCAGCCCCCACGCGGTCATGGCAATGCCGACCGTCATCAGGGAGAAGTCGCGCAGACGGCGGCTCTTGAGCACCCTCACTACCACAACGTCACGCCCGAAGGACCGCTGCCCCCGCCGGATGAACCGACGGGCCACTCCCAGACTCCACCTACATCAAGGCGCGGTCGCCGCCGCTTCGCTGTGAGGAACTCCAGCACGCTCTCCGCGTCACGGTTCACAAGGTCCTCCTCGGCAATACCGATCTCTGATGCAACAACCGCAGCATCGTCGAAGCGTCCCACGTGCAGTGCGTAGTGCGCGTCCGAGCCGATTGCGATGGGCACGCCGGCCGAGAAGGCCGCCCGCGCGAACTCGCTCTCTCGCTTGCTGCTGGCGGACCGGGCGCTGGTGGCCGCGAAGGAGTGGTCGTTGAGCTCGAGAATGACCTTGTGGCGTGCCGCAGCCTGAATCACCGGTTCGAGGTCCAGCGGGAACTCGTCGTCGTTACCAGGGTGGCTGATCATGTCCACCAACGGGTTGGAGATCACGCGCAGTAGCACCTCAGTGTTGCGCGCGCGATCACGCTGGTCAAAGCCGGTCAGCGGGTGAAACCCGACCGCGACGAAGTCCAGGAGAGAGAGCAGGTCATCGGGCAGGTCGATGCCGTTCTCGGTGTCGAGCGAGGGGTTGGCCTCGCAGCCTTTGAGGATTCGGACACCGTCCAGAATGCTTGGAATCACCTTTGAGTTCCAGAAGTACCACGGATGGGCGCCCTGTGGCACCGACGGCCCGTGATCGATGATGGCGATGAGCTCGAGCCCTTTGCCGCGAGCAGCCTGCGCCAGCTCGGTAACCGTCGAGTAGGCATGTCCGGAGGCAACGGTGTGGGTGTGGAGATCTGCGAGCAGGCGCACGGCCTAGTCTCCGCTCGTGACCGAGCCGACTCCGGCAGCCTGCTCCGCGTGCACACGCCAGCGGTGATACCCGACAACGAAGTCGTCGATATCTCCGTCGAGAACCGCATCGACGTTGCCTGTCTCGATGCCGGTGCGCACATCCTTGACCATCTGGTACGGGTAGAGCACGTAGTTGCGAATCTGACTGCCGAAGCTGATGTCGCGCCTGGGGCCGCGCAACTCGTCGAGTTCGGCCTCACGTTTGGCCTTCTCCAGCTCATAGAGGCGCGAGCGCAAAATCAGCATCGCGGCCTCTTTGTTCTTGTGCTGTGACTTCTCGTTCTGGCAGGTGACCACGAGCCCTGAGGGGATGTGCGTTATGCGCACGGCGGAGTCCGTGGTGTTGACGCTCTGGCCTCCGGGTCCGCTCGATCGGTAAACATCGATGCGGAGATCCTCGTCGAGGATCTCAAGTCCCACGTCGGCCGGCAAGACCGGCAGGACTTCAACTCCGACGAACGTTGTCTGCCTGCGCTTCTTCTCGTCGGTGGGGCTGATGCGCACGAGTCGGTGCACGCCCATCTCCGATAGAAGCATGCCGTAGGCATTGCGCCCGTGTACGGTGAACACCGCGCGGTCGATTCCCAGCTCCACACCGTCCGGCGCGTCGTGCAGGTCAAGCTTCCACCTTCTGCGCTCAGCGTACTTCGTGTACATCTTGAGCAGCATCTCCGCCCAGTCCTGCGCCTCGAGCCCGCCCTGACCGGGAGTGATCGTCACGATTGCATCACCCGCATCGAACTCCCCGTTGAACCAAGAGGCCACCTCCAGGCCGTCTGCCCTGCGGACGACCTCCTTGAGGCTCACTGAAACCTCCCGTGCGAGTTCCTCGTCGCCCTCAGCGACCGCAAGTTCGTTCGCGGCTTCGGCGTCGTCAAGATCCGTGACCACGACCTCATAGGACTCTATCTCTTCGCGAATTCCTGAGGCCTGAGCCATCACGGACTGGGCAGTCGACTGATCGTCCCAGAAGTCCGGCTCGCCGGTCTTGGCCTCAAGCGCCGCAAGCTCCACACGCTTGGCTTCGAGATGCAGGTATTCGGCCATCTCAGCCACCCGCGTCCTCAGAAGTTGTATGTCGTTGGATCGGTTCTCGATCATGGCTGTCAGCTATGCACCCGCTCCGTGGCACTTCTTGTACTTCTTCCCACTTCCACACGGGCAGGGATCGTTACGGCCGACGTCCGCGTAGGGATCCGCCTTGTCCTTCACCACGGGGGCGGCCTTGCCCGATCCGGCCACTGAGGCAGCGGCGGCGATGGCGTCAGGAGAGGGGCCCTCGATCCCGGCCGCTGCGACCGCTTGTGCCGCTCCTGCGAAGATGGATGACTCGGTGGGAGCTGAGTACTGGACGTTTCGCAGACCGGTGGGCTCAGGTTCGGTCTCGATGACCACCTGCATATGCATCAGTGTGCGCAGGAAGTCCTCGTTGATGGACTGCACGAGGATGGAGAACGCGTCGTATGCTTCGTTCTTGTACTCGATGATCGGATCGCGTTGCCCCATCGCGCGCAGGCCGATGCCCTCCTTGAGGTAGTCCATCTCCTGCAGGTGCTCCATCCACCTGGCATCGATGACGCGCAGCATCACGGCCCGTTCGAGATCCCGAAGTGACTCCGCCCCCAGCTCGCCTTCTTTGAGCTGATATGTCTCGAGGGCCTTCTCGGTGAGCTCCTCCGCAAGGAGATGTGGGTTGTCGAACTCGCCCTTCAGCTGCTCGACCACCTCACCGATGCCCGTGAGCTCGCGGAACCACGTTGCCAGCCCGTCCCAGTCCCACTCCTCCGAGTAGACTCGCTCGGGACACAGAGACAGCACGGCCGCGGCGATGACATCGCCTGTCATCTGCTCGACGCGGTCGTGTATATCCTTGCCATCAAGCACGCGCTGGCGTTCTGCATAGATGACCTCACGCTGCTTGTTCATGACGTCGTCGTACTCGAGCACGTGCTTTCTCGCCGCGAAGTTCATCGCCTCAATCTGGTGCTGTGCGCTCTCAACGGCCTTGGAGACCATCCCGGCCTGGATGGGCATGTCATCAGGAATCTGCGTCTTCTCCATGAAGGCCGATATCCGGTCCATCCTGCCACCGCCGAACAGACGCATAAGGTCGTCCTCGAGCGAGAGGTAGAACTGCGACACGCCGGGGTCGCCCTGACGTCCCGAGCGGCCGCGCAGCTGGTTGTCGATACGCCTCGACTCGTGACGCTCTGTGCCGATCACCGCTAGTCCGCCCGCCTCAACGACCTGCACGTGCTCGGCGGCGCACACGCGCTTGGCCTCGGCGACCGCATCAGCGCGCTGATCATCGGCTGCTTCGTCGGGATTCACTCCCCGTCCCCGCAGAATGTCCTCCCAAAGGAACTCGGGGTTGCCTCCTAGGATGATGTCGGTACCGCGACCGGCCATGTTGGTCGCAATCGTGACAGACCCCAGCCGGCCCGCCTGAGCGATGATGTGCGCCTCTTGCTCGTGGAACTTGGCGTTGAGCACGTTGTGCTTGACGCCCCTCTTCTGCAACAGGCGGCTGAGCGTCTCGGAGTTCTCGATCGATATCGTACCGACAAGGCACGGCTGACCTTCACCGGCGCGTTCGACGATGTCGTCTGCGACGCTGTTGAACTTCGCTCCGACCGTGCGATAGACAAGATCGTTGCGGTCGTCTCGGACCATGGGACGATTGGTGGGGATGACCATGACCGGAAGCTCGTATATTTCGCGGAACTCCTTGTCCTCCGTGACGGCCGTGCCCGTCATCCCGGAGAGCTTCTCGTACATCCGGAAGTAGTTCTGCAGCGTGATCGTCGCCAGGGTCTGATTCTCTTCACGCACGTGGACGCGTTCTTTCGCCTCGATGGCCTGGTGCAGGCCCTCCGAGTAGCGGCGACCATACATCAAGCGACCGGTGAACTCGTCGACGATCATGACCTCGCCATCGGTCACCACGTAGTCCACATCACGCTTGAACATGAACTGCGCCTTCAGGGCCTGCTGAAAGTGATTGACCATCTGACCCGACGGATCCATGTAGATGTCCTCGATGCCGAGTATCTGCTCGACTTTGCGCATGCCGTCCTCGGTGGGGGCGATGGTGCGCTTGGCCTCGTCGAACTCGAAGTCGATGTCGGGGCGCAGGCGCGGAATGACCTTCGCGAACTGCTTGTAGACCTCGCTCGACTTCGTTCCCGCGCCAGAGATGATCAGCGGCGTACGCGCCTCATCGATGAGGATTGAGTCGACCTCGTCAACAATTCCGAAATGGTGACCGCGCTGGGACCGTTCGTCCCCTCGGACCGCCATGTTGTCGCGCAGATAGTCGAAGCCGAACTCCGAGTTCGTACCGTACGTAACATCAGCTAGGTATGCGGGGATGCGCTTGGAGGGATCCATCTGAGACTGGATCAGACCGACCTTCATGTCCAGGAAGCCGTATATCTGGCCCATCCATTCACTGTCGCGCTTCGCAAGGTAGTCGTTGACCGTAACTACGTGGACGCCCTTGCCGTTGAGAGCGTTCAGGTAGCCGGCGAGTGTCGAAACCAGTGTCTTTCCTTCACCGGTCTTCATCTCGGCGATCATGCCGTCATTGAGCACCATCCCGCCGATGAGCTGCACGTCGAAATGCCGCATGCCGCTCACTCGTCGGGAAGCCTCCCGCGTTACCGCGAACGCCTCCGGCAACAGCGAAGGTAGGTCCTCGCCCGCGTCGAGCCTCTCGCGAAACTCCACTGTCTTTGCGCTGAGATCGGCATCTGACAGGCGTTCGAGATCGGGCTCGAGCTCGTTGATGCGCACTACGACACTCTCGTATGTGCGCAGCTGTTTGCCCTCACCAAGCGTGAGGATCTTCTGGAGGAAGTTGGCCATGCAGATTACACCTTCTTGAGGCGAGGATGTGTGGGGTGAAAAGCGTCCCGATTCTAGCACAGAGAGCCTGCTCGACTTAGTCCTTGAGCCAGTTGATCACATGATCGCGACAGCTCTGCTGTCACAACCACGCGCGGGGCCGGCGCCCACCATCGACGCCGGCCCCACTGAAGATCTCGCAGGATACGTGGGACATGACGCGGAGATCTTGACGACTCGGTTGGTGCCCCTCTGGAACTCTCCCGCTCCACACCTTTACGGAGTCGTGCCCCCTGCGCTGGACCCCATGATCGGGAAGCCCAAGCATCCTGCTATGCACCGGCCATCCGGCACAGGAGTAACATAGCGCACGGCTCTTAACAGGTGCTTACCAGGCTCTTACCATACGACCTTGCACTCTAGGTAAGGCCGTAGTCGTCGATGCGGGGACGGTCCTCCATCACGAGTATCTGCTGGTAAAGGGCTATGGTCTCGGCTGAAGGGTCCAGCCCCAGTTCCTCGGAAAGCTGCGTCCTGCAGTTGATGAAGGTCTCCACAGCAGCGCTCCTCTGACCCGCCGCGATGTGACACCTGAGCGCAGCCTGATAGAGGTCCTCCCGCTGGCGGTCGATCTGAATCGCCCTGCGCACATGCAGTAGGGCCCTGCAGGGATCGTCGCGGTCCAGTAGCAACTGAGCGACCCTCAGCATCGCACCGATGAACTCGAAACGGTAGCGGTCTCGAAGAGGCACGACCCAGTCCTCGTAGGGGTCGCTCTCCATCAAGTCGCCATGGTATACGGCTGCAATGCGCTCATAGGACTCAATCGCGAGTGCTGCGTTTCCGGCCACGTCAGCATCGCGCGCGGCTCGGAGCGTCTCCTCGAACTCATCCAGGTCCGAGCGCACGGTCTCAGGGACTATTCGGCATCGAGCGCTCGAATTGTCCACGTATGGGCAACCGCCCGGCGCAGACGTCTGGCCCATCAGTGCCGCCTTCATCGCACTCCATGCAACGTAGAAGTTGTTCTTGGCCCTATCGGATGGCAGCTCGGGCCACAACAGGTCGAATATCTGCTCTCGCGCTACTTCTTGCCCGCGCCGAGTCACCAGCATCGCGAACAACATGCGCGCCTTGCGCTTCTTCCACTCGCGGTCCAGCACCGTCCTGTCGCCTACCGACAGGCTCAGCCCCCCGAAGAGCCGGACGTGACAGATTGGGCGTCCGTCGCGTTCCACGAAGGCCGTGAACTGCGATTCACCCAGAAGTCGCGCGCCCAGCGCCTGCCAGTCGACTGGGTCAAGGTACTCGCGACAGGCGCGAAGACTGCGTTCAGCGTTCTTCGAAGGGACCATGCGAAGCAGGTGAATCGGCAAGGCACCAACCCCGAAGGTAGTGGCCATGAGGCCAAGAAGGTTCGGGAAGGCCCGCGCGTACATGGCTGCCTGGAAGTTGGAGTTGCCCGATCGCAGATGGCTGGCATGCTCCGCAAGCCGGAACACCGCATCCTGTTCATTGCCCTCGGCTTGGTCGCACAGAGCCAGAATCATCGCCGCACGAAATGCGTGGTGCAGGTTCTCTCCGAACCCGTCCTCGACGACAGGCTCCGCCCAAGCTCGCGTCGCGGAAGCATCACCCAGCGCAAGAAGCGACGCGGCAACCTCGAGTGCGGCCAACCGGCGGAAGTCCATGAAGTCCTGCACACACAGGCGCTCGTAGGCGCGCTCCGCGCTGGTGAGTGAGTCCTCGACTCTACCCCCTGCCCGCAGGAGCATAGCCTCATAGACGCGGCTCTGGGCGCCCTCGGCCTCAGCACCGGACGCAAGTGCCTTGCGTATTCCCTCGGCCATTGAGGAGAGTCCCTCATGTTCCTGGCCCTCAGCGAACTCGACACAGCCGAGGACTGGGAGGAAGTGCGCGATGCTCACGTCAACACCCGTTTCCAGGACTTGGACAATCACGGGCTTGGCGCGTGACAGACGACCCATTTCGAGTAATGAGGTCGCCAGATTGCCCTTCGCGGCAAGAAGCTGGACCGCACTGCGCGTCGGGTTGTTCGTGCACAGAGTCAGCCTTGCCACGGAAGCAACGAAGTCCCCATCAGTAACAGCCGGCAACATCGCTGAGATGCTCTCGGCGTCGTATCGAATCAGGCTTGGTTCCACCTGCGCGGCCATGATTGACTCAAGCAGCGCGCGCGCGTGCGTGTAGTCGCCTGTGGCCACCAGCAGCTTCGCACATGCAAGGAGTGCCTGGTCCTCTTCAACAGTCCGCCGCCCCGTTGGAGGCTGGATCTCGCTTGCCGCTTCGGCGGCCTCGACCCATCTATTCAGCTGCCTCAGCACATCTACACAGATAGCTTGCGCCCTGAGCGCCAGACCCCTGTCGCCAGCGTGTGCGGCGATGGTGTGCACTGCCCGAGCCTTTGCCAGCGAATCCTCGAGTCTGTCTGTGTCCCTGAGCGCATCCGCCCACAACAGTAGAACCGATGGATACTGCATGAGATTAGTAAGTCGGCACCTGCGCAGGCGAGCGTCAATCTCTCGTGGCAACCTGCTCGCGAGAATCTCATGTCCATGATTGTCCAGATGTCGCAGAAAGCTGCACTCGTCTCCACCCAAAGCCACGACCTCCAGCGCCCGACCGTGCTCACCGTTTGAGACGAGCAGTTCGCTAGTCACGCTCAATAGCGGCTTCAGTTCATCTGGACACAACCGCTCGAGCACGTTCGCAAGCACCTGTCGGTACTCCGTCGGGATGGCGAACCGAGAGTCACTGCAGCCGATTAGGTTCGAAGACGTCTCGACTGTGACGAACGGAAACACCTCGGCTATTCGATCCAACGAGCTTTCGGCGACAACCCCCGTAATCGCTCTCAGGTCATTCGAGCACCCCTCTCCGACCAGAGCCGCAGCTATCAGGACCGTGCGGTCCGTGCTGGTGCGCAATTGGGACTGGGCATCGGTAACCCACTGTTCAATGGCATTTGCGCCTACGCCATGAAGGCGAGGGCCGCTCATCAGGCGCTGCCTCAGGCTCATCGCGACTAGTGCAGGGTGCCCACCACACGCCTCCCACGCTGCCGCAACGCCCTCCGCTCCGCATTGCGATCCGTACTCCATTGCCGCGTACGCTAGCGCCTCCTCTAGGGTCATCAGAAGCTCATGCGGGCCAACGAAATTGAAGTCCCGTGGCAATCGATGGGTCACGAGCTTCGTTCTAGTGGTGACGAAGACCGCGCTGCCGGCCCTCGCGAGGTTGCGGAGACACGTCACCGCATCTCCCTCGATGGTGCCATCAAGGAGTACGTCCTCGACCACCACGCACGTGCCACCGAAGACCTGGTGTCTGCCTCCCCCAATCAGCTCGAGAACTGACTCCGTTCAGCATCCGGAACTTCGGGGCGCGCATCAGGTCGACGCTTGCGGCCGACTCAGCTCTCGCATCCCCGCTGCAGCCAAGGCGCGTGTTGTGTCGGCCGCCATTGAGCTCGGTTACCGGATCCCGGCGGTCAACTGAAATGCCGCTGGTAATCGGGATGGCCTGGGGCGTTGTGCTTGCATACGCTGCGGGCAGGAGGCCGGATGGCTTCGGTAACGGGCAGTTGGAGCGGCTGTGGTTTGTGATTCCGCTATTCGTCCTACAGGGAGTTGCACGGGGAAGGCTGGGCACAGCAGCTTCTGACCTTGGATTGCTCCTGTGGGCGGGCGCGGCCACGGCCGTGTGCGTGTATGTGCTTTGACAGGTGACCGATCTGGGCCTGCGGCTGATAGGCGCTGGCTTTGCGGCGAATCTTCTGGTTGTGTTGCTGAATGGATACATGCCGGTGTCGCTTGTGGGATTCCCCGCCAACCCCGACTTCGCTGCTTGGGTGGCACCCGCGGCGTTCTACGTGGGCGTGAACGAAGCCACACTCGTGAGCTTCCTTGGAGATGTCCTGCCCATCTTGTTCTTCGGCGACCGCTACCTCCTCAGCGTCGGGGACGTACTCTTGTTGGTTGGGTGCGCATTGCAGCTCTTTGGCCATCCACGACCGCTACCGGTGCTCGCAGTGAGGGACTCCGGCTCGTCAAAGTCGGCAGATGGGGGGACCGGGAGTGCGTCGAACTTGGAGGACCCGTCAATGGTCGGTGTTCACGGACAGGTTTCCCGTACATGGCGCGGTGGGGTATGATTGCAGCGCTATTGCAGTGAAGTCTGGGTACCCCTCGCCCCCGACGTTTGGAGGTCGAGGTGTGTCCGAATCGCTACCCTTCCGATCTGAATTTCTCGGGATTGCTGCCGAGGCCCCGTGTCCTCTCCTGTCTTAGCTCTGGGCGCGCATCGCTCGTCGCCGCCCCGTCTGGCTACGGGAAGAC